>Ga0334722_10000084_pt1 | contig 134741 bp, 159 predicted proteins | sample C3_bottom_MG_FD_207210 | JGI IMG/M metagenome (GOLD analysis project Ga0334722, IMG submission 207210) | Sediment microbial communities from Yellowstone Lake, YNP, Wyoming, USA - C3_bottom | ecosystem: Environmental > Aquatic > Freshwater > Lake > Sediment | place: USA: Wyoming | collected... | reverse complement strand
TATCACCTTGACTCCACTCTCTCCCATCGTTACAGCTTTTTTTACATCAAACACTGCTATTCCAGTGGCTGCACCTGGTGATGCGGCAATTCCTTTCACTATTGATGGATAATTTTTTGCTGCTACTGAGTCAATAGTTTTGTGTAAGAGCTGGTCTAGTTGTTCTGGTTGTAGTCTGAGTATTGCTCTTTCTTTTGAAATTAATTTCTCTTTTACCATGTCAACAGATGTTTTAATCATTCCTATCGCATTCATTTTTGCAGAACGTGTTTGTAACATGTAGAATTTGCCTTGCTCCATTGTAAATTCTAGGTCTTGCGGTTCTTTGTAGTGTTTTTCAAGTTTCTCGCATGTTTTTATGAGTTGTGCATAAGTTTTCGGTAATTCTTTTGCCAAATTATCAATTGGTTGTCCAGTTCGTATTCCTGCTACAACATCTTCTCCTTGTGCATTAACAAGATATTCTCCAAATACTTTTTTTGTTCCATCTCCAGGGTTTCGTGTAAATACAACTCCTGTGGCACTATCATTTCCCATATTGCCAAAGATCATGGTAACAACATTTACTGCAGTTCCATTTGCGATATCCTTTGTAATCTTGTATTTTTCTCGATATACTACAGCTCGTTCTCCCATCCAACTTCTAAAGACCGCCTCAATTGCTAATTCTAACTGCTTGTAAGGATCTACTGGAAATGGTTTTCCAATGTGATTTTCACATATTGATTTGTATTCTGAAACTATTTTTTTGAGGGAATCCTCGTTAAGGTCGCTGTCTACCTGTACTCCTTGAGTGTGCTTTGCTCTCTCTAGAACTTCATTAAATTTTTCATCGTTAATTCCAAAAACAACCTTTCCAAAAAGATGGAGAAACCTGCGATAAGAATCCCATGCAAATCGTGGATTGTTACTTTTTTTTGCAAGACCTATCACAGTTTGATCGTTTAATCCCAAGTTTAAGATGGTGTCCATCATTCCTGGCATGGAAATGGCAGCACCTGATCTTACTGAGACCAAAAGTGGATTTTGAATTGAACCAAAACTTTTGCCAGTTTTCTTTTCTATTTTTGCAATATTTTTCTTGACATCGCTCATTAGTGCGTGTGGCAATTTTTTGCCATTGGCATAATACCAGTTGCAAATTTCGGTAGTAATCGTAAAGCCTGGGGGTACTGGCAGGCCAAGCTTTGTCATCTCTGCTAAGCCTGCGCCTTTTCCACCAAACAATTTTTTATTATTACCATCGCCTTCATCAAAAAAATAAACTGATTTCATATTATGTACCTCGTAATTTAATTACATGGCATACAAAAGGATACCGAGATTCAGAATAGATTATCACTTTTTGAAAACATGATAAAAAGTGAAGCAACACGTAAGACCTATTCATATCATTTAGCAAATTCCTTATCCTTTTATAAAATTAGGCATTATGAAGTCCCATAACCATTCTTGATGAAAAACTACAGATAATGCTAGAAGATACCTCTACATCAAGAATAGCGTATTGATTCTATTAATACTATTAAAAATAATTCATCGATTTAGATCATCTCATATGAGGTTCTGTTAAATTGGCGTTCGGTTCTTTGACTTATAAAAAATCTTGAGATTAGTAAAAAACTATTTTTGATTAATAGGGTTATTCTTTTTACGATTTATTAGCAAATACAGATCTTTTAGCTCTTCATAGGTTGGGTTACTTTTTCCAAAAACCTCTCGCTTAATTCCATAACTTTCGATTACCATCCAGATTTCATCCAAAGTCTTAATTGTAGGATTTTCCAAGTTCATTTTTCTTATTATTACCTTTATTACAGTCATAGATAGATACATGTATGTACAAACCTATTACACACGGTAATAAAATTAAAGTTCAGATTCAAGACATAAAATGAGAAACAGATCCCATGATTGCCGTTATTCGGTCAATAACTAAGATTCCTGCTATAAATTGTCACATTTACTCATTAATGAAGAAAATATGCTAATTAATACCGAATAAGAATAGACAAATTCCTTAATCATCAAAAATAATTAGCTGATAGTTTGCTAATTAATTAAAGAAATTAAATTACGAAAAACAAAATGAGTGTGTGGCTGATTTCCTATTATGCACCTACTCTGGTTTGGGCTGTCAACCCTTCTTGTTTTTTGAAATGGCTAATGCAAACTCTTCTACTATACTATTCCAGTTTTTTGCCTTGACAATGCCACTAGCTACTAGGATCCCTTTTGCTCCAAGCTGCATAGCTTTTGCAACGTCTTTGCCTGACACTATTCCTGCACCACACAATAGCTTTGTAGAATTTTTTGCCTGTTTTACTGCCATGATGGATTCTGTAATTACTTGGGGTTTTTCTTTTGAAATAGCCTTGCCAGTCCCTATTAATTCTGGCGGTTCTATAGCAATATAATCTGGATTTAGTTTGGCATATTTTTTTGCCTCACTTACGTTCTTGACACAAACTACTGAAATCATGCCTAGTTTTTTGAGCCGTGATACTAACTCTATGATCTTTTTTTCAGAAATGCGATGTTCACTATGATTGATTAGTGAACCACTTACTTTGGATTTTTTGATAATCTCAGGAACTATGAATCCAGTTGTACTTCCTGTGTTTGCGACATCCACATGTTGAGCTAAAACAGGAATGGAATGCTTTGCAATTTCAGATAAAAGATGTTGTGGGGGTACCACTGCTATTTTTATTTTATATTTTTTTGAAATTTTTTCTGCTATTTTAGCTAGTTTTGAAGCATTTGCACCTGATATTTCTTCATAGTTTTTGAAATTTATGATAAACAAACTATTGGTATTTGTGTTTGCCTGAATATATAGATTGAAACCAAAAGTACTATTCTGAAATTATGAATATTTTGATGTCAGATCATTTTCTTAAAAAGAAAATTTAGACTTTCTTGTTAATACTACAACGCCAATAATTGACATTACAATAATCAGACCTACTATTGGACCAAATTCTGGAACCACATTTTGTGCTGTACCATGAAAGAGTAACACCTCGCCCTTTGTACCAGTCCAAGTCGATGGATCTGTCCCAGGTAATCCTATGCCATTTAGTGTTATTCTGATATCTACAGGATTAGAAGACGCCAAATTGTTGCTCACTTGCATGTCGTTACCAGTATGTGTATGTCCTGCAATGTTAGAAAAGATCTCATTTCCGTCTTGTGTTATAGATATTGCATAATTTTGATGTTGAATTAGGTTTCCTTTGGCACCTGTGAACGTCAATGTTATTGAGAGTGGTTGTCCACTTGTGGGGGGATTGGGTGAATAAGTCACTATGACTTGTTCTGAACCATCAGTTGTTGTAGCTTTCATCATGGCCATGACAGGCATATTTCCCACGGAAGTGATTCCCATACTGCCTAGATGCACTGCTCCGCTGTTATTGCTTGAACTGTACTCTTGATATTGTCCAAAAACTGTTGGAACTAATGAAAGTGTAACAACTAATGATAAAACACCAAATAATGCACCTATTGATTTTGATTTCATGTGTTAGTTACTCTTGATAGTACAAACTAGTATATCAATTTCATCTTCGAATGATTTGTCGGTTCTGTAAATATGGGGTTCGAAAACTTTCTTATAGAATATTATGAAATCACCTGACATGGCACTTTCAAATAATATCATTATTAGTTTAAACGAAATTACAATGTCGGTTTCAAGTAAAAAACATCTAAAACCAGAGGATGAAACCATGATAAAAGAAATATTCCAAAACATAGTTGAAAGCGGCGGCACTTTTAGCATTGATGAGATTGAGAGCTGGTTTGCTCTTGAAGGCTCGTGGCATGATAAATCAACAGTTGAACGTATTCTAAATATAACACATTATCAGCAAGCAAAATACGATGCAAATAATAAATTAAAATTCATGTCTGATGACTGTAGCTGCGGTAAATCTTAATTTTATAAATTAAAAATTAGATTAGAAACTTATTTTTTAATTCCAAGCGTTCTATTTTTGAGACGCAAGTATGTGTTGTGACACTTGCGGCATCTTGTTGCCCCGATTGGATTTTTTGCGCCACATGCAAAACAGACCTTAAAGTGAAGCCTTGCTTTTTGCGCAATTTGTTTTTTTAGCGGATCTGTTATTGGCATTTCATCTTCCTACTCTGTGACACTATTTGATTCTACCTTTTATGTCAAGCTTTCCAGCCAAGAGCATTGATACTTCGGCTGGCCTTTTTGCTACTGGAACGTTTGCTTTAGCATACATTGAGACTTTGGATTCTGCTGAACCGTAATTTCCATAAATTATTGCACCAGCATGACCCATTCTTTTTTCCTTCGGTGCAGCTCTTCCTGCAATATATGCAACTACGGGTTTGTCAAACTTGGTGTCAATGATGTGTTGTGCAAGCATTTCTTCTGCGTCGCCACCAATTTCACCCACTACGACCACACCGTCTATGTTGGCTCCATTTCTAATTCGCTCAAATGCCTCTATTACCGGTGTTCCATTGATTGGATCGCCTCCAATGCCTAAGCATACGCTTTGACCAAAATTTGCAAGTGATAAATTGTATGATACTTCGTACATCAAAGTTCCACTTCGTGATAAAACCGCAATTCTGCCTGGTTTAAAAGGCGATGCAGGCATGATTCCAATTTTCATAACACCTGGAATTATTATTCCTGGTGTATTTGGACCAATTACTATGGCGTCTTTTTTCTTGGCAAGCTCAATTGTCTTCATGGAATCTCTTACCGGTACATGCTCTGGAATGGCGATAAGTAATTTGATGCCAGCTTCTAATGCTTCAACTGCTGCTTCCAAAAAGAATTTTGCTGGTACAAAGACTACTGAAATTTTAGCGCCAGTTGCATCCACTGCCTCTTTTACTGTATTGTAAATTGGTGTCTGCTCAAACTTTTGACCGCCTTTGCCAGGTGTTACTCCGGCTACAATATTTGTTCCATAGGCGAGCATTTGTTGTGTATGAAATGAACCAAATTTACCAGTTATACCCTGTATAATTACTGGTTTTTTCTTGTAATCAGCATCTCCTTCTTTTCCTATTAAAAGTTCAAAAAGATCAACCAATTTTGTTTACCTCTATTACTGCGGCATTTATTGCTTCTTCAACTGTATCGAACATCTTTGTTCTATAACCTTTTAGCATTTCTTTTGACTTGTCAGCTTCTGCACCCGACATTCTTGCAAAGACTGGAACATCTAATATTTTGTCTTCATATGCCTTGATAAATGCAGTTGCAACTGTTGTAGTTTTTACAATTCCTCCATAAAGGTTCACCAAGATTCCTCTTACTTTTTTCATTTTGCTAATCAAAGTAAGTGCTTCATAAACGGTATCTGTTGTTGCACCTCCACCTACATCCAAAAAGCAAGCTGGCTTTCCGCCATGATCTGATAACATGTCTAGTGATGACATGACCAATCCAGCACCGTTTCCTACAACTGCTATATTTCCATCTAATTCTACTAGCGAAAAGCCGCTTTTTTCTGCACGCTCTTCAAGGTCAGAGACTTCTTGGAATCTGCGTAACTCGTCGTGTCTGAACATGGCATTATCATCAATTATGACCTTGCCATCTAGGGCTACTACTGAACCATCACCTAGTATTGCAAGTGGGTTTATCTCTGCCAACTCTGCCTCTTTTTCTGTAGTAATTTTAGATAATTTTTGTAATATGTCTACAAAATCTGCGGCAGTCTTGTCTTTTAGACCCATCAGTTGTGCCACTTCTTGAGCAGTTTTTGTATCAACATCTCCTAAACCCACTTCTTTTATGATTTGATTTTTTACTGATTCAATTTCTACACCGCCTTCTGCCGATGCAATTATAGTGTAACACCTTTTTCCTCTGTTTAAAAACAATGAAAGATAAAGTTCTTTTTTAATATCGGCCATTTTTTCAAGCAGTATTGATTTTGTCTTTTCGCCTTTGACAACTTTTTGCATGATTTCTGGATACTTTAACTCAAACTCGTCTGGGTTTTGACATTTTTGTATTGCCCCTGCTTTGCCTCTGCCACCTACTGCCATCTGAGCTTTGATCACAAATGGAAAACCAAGTACAGCTGCATCTTTTCTTCCCTGTTCAATATTAGTTGATGTTAGCCCTTTTGGAATTGGGATTTTATATTCGACAAACAAGGTTTTTGCTTGATATTCTAGGAGCCGCATGCAAACTTTTCTTTTTTACGTTCTTTATAATCTGTTGGGTATTTTCTTCTAATGATAAATTACAGAATTCGAATCATTTTTGATGCTACGATTGTTGACACTATTGAAACTGCAAGTACTAGTACTGCAATAGAGCCAAACTCTGGAACAACAGACGACGACTGAATAGGCCTAACGTTTACTTCACCTATCATCCATCTGTCGATTTTGTCTGAATATTTGTACGTTCCAGCATTATAGAAAGTAAAGGAATAGGTATTTCCTGGTGTAATCGTATCACTATCAAATATCGTTCCTCTTTGGGTCGCGTAAGGCATACCGCTTACTACATTGTGATCAACATTGTCATTGTTTGTCCATGTAACAGTGTCGCCAGGAGAAATGTTCAATATGCTTGGAGTAAAGCAGGTAGCTGTTTCTGAACAAAATTTACTGGGACCAGAGCCTGGAATGATACTTACTTGAGATGTGTCTGCAAAAGATGATGGAACTATGGCAACAATTCCCAGAATAATAATGGCTGCAAAAATAATGTGATATCGACATACATACAACATTGAGTAACTGTAAATTGTGATGGTATTATATGACTTTGATCATGCGTAAATACTTGCAAAAATGTATGTCCAATTTAGACTTGTCACAATAGATTCGTATGACAAAGTAGCACATATCGTGATGGATAGTTGCACAAAAGCTTGGAACCAGTTCAACTCGTATAATAAAAAATAATCATACTAATTACAGGACCAATTAGTTTGGGATTTTACATAAAATGTATTATATCAGCTGTAGTTACTTTAACTGATCCTCAAGAAAATCAACACATCGTTGTAAGAGATCTTTGCTTTGTCTCATCAACCAATCTGGAAATTCATCTATTGGAAAAACCAACTGTTGTTGAACACTTGGTATAATTCCTCCACCAGATGTTATGACCTGGATAACAACATATCCTTCAGTTAGCGTACATATGGTTTCTTGGTATGATTCTCCTTCTTCTTCTTCCATTGTATTTCGGTATAGTACTATGGGAGTTTTGGTTTTAGCAACATGTAATGAACCCTTTTTGAGAAGCTCAGAAAAATGGTTTAAGAGCCATCCGTCGAGTGTGCTTTGCTTTACCATGATTCCATATGTATGATTAATTATTTAATCACCTCGAATTGTTGGAAATTTACTAATGATTTACTGAAACTATTGGTTTTCAAATAGTTTTTTACAAGCTGGACATCTAGGGCCATAATCTCTGTTTTTACTTACAATGATTTTATGACATCCTATACAATAATAGTAATTGGTCATTTTTTACTCCACTGAGATGCGTATCTTTTGTCCGTCAATATCGTCAACTTTGTAGACTTTGGCCTTGTCTGAAAACTCTACTCGTTTTACTCTAACTAAAAATGCAAGATCATCTTGTTTTTCTTTTATCATCTCAAGTGATTCCTCATCAAGATCCAAAACATATGCTGCTTTCAAAACATCAGTTGGATTGTATCCTCTCTCTTTTCTTAAAACCTGTAATCTTCTTGCAATATCTCTTACCATTCCACGTGCCATCATTTCTCTATTTCGTGAAGTGGATATAAAAACGATAAGAGATTCATGACGTGCCATTGCATATTTTTCTTGTTCTGAAAAATCAATTACAAAATCTTCTTTATCTAATACTAGCTTGTTTACACCAAAATCAAATGTATACGTACCTTTTTTCAATAAATCGTCTATGATTTTTTGTGGAGGAGTGGTTTCAAATTTTGATAACAGCTTACCCATGTCTTGTTTTGCTTTTGGCCCAATCTTCTTTCGGTCAAATTCTATTTTTGGGATGATAGGAAGTTTAGATTTTAGTAAATTAGTAACAAGCTCAAGGCCTTCACTTTTTTCCAATTCTATTATTTTATATTTTTCAACATTAATCTGTGAAAGTAGGAGATTTGAAAGTGACTCTAGCTTTTTTTGCTGTGATGGTTCGACACAAATTACTGCTTCATTTAATGGCCATCTGCGCTTTAGCTTGCCTTTCATTCTTGCAGCAGCAGAAATTGAAATAACCTCTTTTAGCAAATCAAATGCTTCTTCTACGGGATCATCTACAAGAGATTTTTGTGGCACAGGCCAGTTTTCTAGGAGAATGCTTTTCTTTTCTCCAAATGATGAATACAGGTATTCTGTTGTAAACGGGCAAATGGGATGCAACAAGATATCAAATGTTTTGAGAATCTCTGATAGTACTGCGTAAATTGCTAGTCTTCTCTCACGTTGTGTATCATCTTCAGTCCAGAGATCCTCTCTTGTAATTGGTATGTAGACTTGGCTGACAGAATTTATGATAAAATCATCTAATGCCTTTGCAGCTTCATGAAATTTGCACTTGTCTTGCAGTTCTTTGACTTTGGATATTAGTTTTTGAAGTTTTGATAGTATCCAAATCTCTGGTGATCTTAAGAGATTTTTATTTTTTGCCCATTCTAGCGTGTGGGATTTGTCAAACTTGTCGTACTCGCTATTTTGTTTAAAGTAAATGTGCAAGTGGTATAATGTGCTAAGAATTTGGTAAGGTCTTGACACTAGCTCATCCGTGCTAAAGTTGAGCGGCTCAATCGGACTAGACTTCCAAATAAAATACAACCTTATCAAATCCACTGGATATTTTGTCATAAGCTCAATTGCATCCAAAACATTTCCTTGACTTTTGCTCATCTTATTTCCATTTTTGTCCAAGACGTGGCCTTGAAACAAAAATGATTTGAATGGAGCAACTGGTTTATCGTTAAAGATTACATTTTCCATCAGTAGTGTATATGCCCATCCTCTTGTCTGATCAATTCCTTCTGTAAGAAACTCTGCAGGAATGTATTCTGTATAATCTGCATCTGTAAGTGAAGCATATGGCGCTGCACCACTATTGTGCCATGTGTCCAAAACAAATTGCTCTCTTTCCATTTTTGTATCACATTTTTTGCATTTGATTGTGATTTTATCTATCCAAGGTCTGTGTAGCTCAAAGTTTGGCCCGTCTGGAAGATCAGAAGCTTCGCTAACTATATCTTTTCTTGAAAAAAACCACTTGTAGTTTCCACAATTTTTGCATGTCCATCGTGGAAGAGGGCATCCCCATATTCTCTCACGAGATATGCACCATGGGTGCTTATCTTTTATTATCTCAAGGAACCTGTTTTTTGGAGGATCAAAAAAATACTCTACGTCTTCTGCTGCTTTTATTGCCTTGTCACCTAGTCTGTCTAAAAAATAAAAAAAGCCTCTTCGTGCAAGCCACAACAGCTTGTGCTGGGATCTCCAACATAATGGATACTGGTGTTTTATCTTGCCAATTTTTACTAGTGCTCCTTTTTCACGCAACGAATTGACAATTTTTTCATCTGCATCTCTTACAAATAATCCTGAATACACACCTGCATCCTTTGTGAATTTGGCTTCGTCATCAATTGGATTAAATATTGGAATTGATCTTTTTGTTGCAATTTCAAAATCCTCTTCACCGTTTGCAGGAGAAAGATGTACCAGTCCGCTTCCTGTTTGAATATCAACAAAGCTTTCTGCAACTGATGTGTGAAATTTCTCCAAGATTGATTTTTCTTTTAGTCCTGGTATTTCATCGAGAAGAGGATGGATGTATTTTTTACCGTCCATCTCTGAACCCTTTATTGTTTTTACAACGGTGTAATCTTCAATTTTTGCTTCTTTCATAAACTCTTCTAGTCTTTTTTCGCCAACAACCCACGTTTCGTTTCCAACTTTAACATGAACATAATTTTCATCAGGGTTTAGACCAACCATTGTATCGGTAACCAAAGTAAATGGCATTGTAGTCCAGACAATCAAAAACAAATCTTCATCTTTCATTTTCACTTTGTAGTAAAGTGACGGATCTTGAACTATGTCATATCCTTGGTTTACTTCGGCATGACTAAGTGATGTCTGACAGCTTGGACAGTACGCAACAATTTTGTAATCTTCTGAGAGTATGCCGATTTCATGAGCCTTTTTGAGATACTTCCATTCGCGTTCGATGTATTCATCTTTGTATGTCCAATATGCATTTTCTTGATTAAATGACATGCCCATTAGCTTGTCTGCTTCTACCCATTTTTCATTAAACTTGAATACAATTTTTTTGCACTCTGACACTAATTTTTCAATACCTGTAGATTCTATGACTTCTGACTTGCTTCCAGAAATGCCAAGTTCTTTTTCTGCTTGTAGTTCAACTGGCAGCCCTTGTGTATCCCAACCCGCGTTGAAAATTACTTTGTTTCCACATAGTGTCATGTATCTATACCACAAGTCTTTGATTACACGGCCCCGCAGGTGACCTGCATGTGGTGTGCCGTTCATAGTAGGCGGTCCTTCGATAAATGCGATTTTTTTTTCCTTGTTTGGAGATTCAAAAATTAATTTTTGCAAATCCAACGAAGAAAATTTATTTCTAATTTGCTCCTCTATTTGTTTTGCATTAAATTCGTGAGATATCTCCATTTACAGAACTGGTAAATTCTCTGATATTATAAAGCTAAACTAATTGGAATCTAGCTTTGAGTCTACTTTGATGTGTACTTTTTCGCCATCGTGATGATGGTTGTTGTACATCATCTTTGTCTTGAATCCTTTTTTATGTAGATATCCTTCAAGCAATAGCGCCCAAGGAAGTGAATGTCCGCTGTTTAGCTTTGATTCAACTATGATGTGGTTCCCTTGTGGCTCATAACGTGCTTGTCCTGAACATGTGATCTGCAAGGTAGAATCAACAAGAGCAATGATTTCATCAATTGTTTTTGCTTCCAAATCCACGCCATTTTTTTCAAGAAATTCAAGCATGTCAATTTCTTTGCTTTTAGATTGTAGTATGGAATTTAGTACAAAGCCAAGCCCGTTCTCATTTATGGCTTGAATCACTTTCAAGGTTTCCTGGGCATCAATTTTTGTCATGTCAGAAAGATTGTTTACTTTAATGGCATTCTTCCAAGTTTGCTCAAACGTTTTGGCTTGATTTGTTCCCAATACCTCGGTTGACAAAAATATTGCTCCTTTTCCATTATTACTATTTATCATAAGAATTTCAGAATCGTCAAACATGATTGAATTTTGTGAAACGTCTGCACACTTTATCTTGATATCATCAGGAATTGCTCTAAATGTTTCTGATCCTACTAGATTTGGCGGAATTATTATTTTGATATCCGTATTTTTTCTAATCGCATGTATCAGGGATTCTTTACATTGTGAAAAAAGATTCAATCCCCATGAATCGACTATTGCATGAATCGAAGTCTTTGAGCCTTCAATCATGGTTTCAAGTTGCTTGAAGACATAGTTTGGAGTAAGATGGAAATATCGTTTTTCTTCTGAACCTCTTGCTTTTTTACTGTCTTCGCTTACCTCTTTTAGTTTGGTTACAAGATTGTTCATACCATTTACTTTGTTTATGTGCTCTTGTACAAGTTCATCAAAGGCATCTTCAGGAGCTATTCCAGTACACATTATTGGTTTAGTTTTTGATATTATTGCAATCTTTTTCTTTTCTAATTTTAGTAATGTAGGATACACCTTTGTTCTTGGTAAATTGGAATAATATGCAAGCTCTGCGGCAGAAATAGTGCCCTTTGTGATTAGAGTTACATAGGCTTGTGCTTCGTATTTGCTTAGGCCAAATTCTTCTAGGCTGACTGCTAAGTCCTGTCCTTTTACCATTGCCACCAATTTGCTAGTTGTAAGGTAAAGTCAATAGCTAAATTCATTGAACAAAGATTGGAAAAAATACTGAGCTGTATCCAAAGAGGGTGTTACTGTAGTGACATCTTTGAACGCAACAAGTGTCTGATATAGAAAAAGTATGGTCATTGTTTGGTACAAATGGTAACAGAATCTAAATGGATAATAAATGACGAGACAAAAAATCAGATAACGCGGGCAAGTACTTTGAAGCCAAGACTTGACTATGCAGCGGAATTAATTGATGGGATATTGGACACACTTAATCAAAAAAAGTTTGATCTTAACAAAAATAACTTGAAACTTTATGAAAAAACTAAAGAAAACAAGCATACTTTGACAGAATTTGAAACACAACTACATTTTGAATCTGAAATTTCTTGTGCCGTAGAATCTCTTAGACAAGTAAGAAGATGCATTGATTCTGTTTTTGGGCTTGGAAATATCATATTAGTTTTAGCACCTACCATATCGATAGTGAGAACCATACGTTCACAAATACTTGGTGTGTTTCCTGCAGCCGATTCTCAATTTGGTGAATTGTCTTTGGTACTAGGTGGGTTGATAATAGATACGGGACAACTCACAAGTGCTAATCTGGACTTTGAGTTGGCAAATAAAGAATCTTCGAGGCTCTTAGATGAAGCGAAGTTGATTGCAGACTCTAAAATTAACAAGCAGTTTCCTCAAGTAGATTTGTTGTAAGCAAGGACTGCTTATGCTTAATTCTTCAAAAAACGTACCCTCAGAGGATATTTCTATTCCTCTTGACAAAATCAGAAACATCTCGTCTAAAATAGAAGAAAAAATTACCCAAAAATCCCCTGATAAAGATGATAAATTCATTGAAACTCTCTCAGTTGAAGAGCTAAAAGACCTCCAACAGGTAATGATGGCAGCAGAATACTTGCTTTCAAAATATCAGGATAAAAAAGAACTAAAGGCGTTTTTGGAGGACTTTATTGGAATAATACTCCATGCAACAAATTCTGTAAATACAATGCGTGATGATCTTACAGACCTTCTCATATCGGCAGAAATGGCATTTAACCAGATACAAACTCTTCACGAGGAAGTTACACAACACCTCTCTTTGGATAGGTTAGTTCAGACTCGTCTTGATGATTATCGTAATAATATCATGCCACAAGCGGTTGCACAGGTCAAAATTGAGGAAGCTAAAGTGGAACCTGTTTCAAGTCCAATTAATTTAACAAATACTACTAGACCAATTTACACACATGATTACCTAACAAATACCGCAGTTGAGATTTAGGTATTAATAATATATGAGTCTAGCCCCGCAAGAATTAGAAAATAGTGCCAGTAGATTTGCGGCAGAGGCAATCAAGCTTGACTCTCAGGGAGCGCGCGGCATGGCAATATCTAATTACCAGAGGGCAATCGAATCCCTTACGAAGCTCATCCAGCTATATCCAGATAACAAGTTAAACCGAATTTACACTGAACGCATGGGTGCATACCAGAACAGGATAAAGGCATTACAAATGACTAATGTAGAACTTGAACCTGCAGTTGATCCAAAAGCTACACCTGAACAACAAAAACAATCTCTTGCAAAAAATGAATTTGATGATTTAGTGATGAAAGAAAAGCCTAACGTGAGTTGGGCCGAAGTTGTAGGGTTAGATGACGCAAAAAACGCACTACGTGAATCTATCGTTTATCCAGCTAAACGACCTGATCTTTTTCCATTGGGATGGCCAAGAGGTATTCTTCTTTACGGACCTCCAGGATGCGGAAAGACTGTTCTTGCTGCTGCAACTGCAAGTGAGATTGATGGTTATTTCATAAATGTAGATGCCGCATCAATGATGAGCAAATGGCTTGGGGAAGCAGAAAAAAATGTTTCAAAGTTATTTACAATGGCTCGAGGTTATGCTGAAAAAGAAGGACTACCAGTTATATTGTTTATCGATGAAGTGGATTCATTATTGGGGAATAGAAACAGCGAGGTAGGAGGAGAAGTTCGAGTCAAAAACCAATTCCTAACAGAAATGGATGGAATAAACGGTAAGGGAAAAGACCTAAAACTTTACGTTATTGGAGCAACAAACAAACCATGGAGTCTTGACTGGCCATTTCTTCGGAGATTCACAAAAAGAGTCTATGTAACACTACCAAGCCTTGAAGCAAGAGTAAAACTCTTTGATCTTTACACTTCGCCACTCAAAAAAGAAGAAAAAGTAAAATCCCTTGAACTTGCAAAGCTTGCAGACGGGTATAGCGCAAGTGACATTAAAGACATTTGCCAATCTGCTCAGTTGATGGTTGTAAATGACTTGTTCCATCAGGAAAACTATTCTCCAGAACCAGTCGTAGGAGAACCAAAGATGCAACCACGTGAGCTTACGTTGGTTGATTTCAAAGAAATCCTAACAAGAAGAAAGCCAAGTGTAAGTATGGAAATGATTCGTGCATACTACAAGTGGAGCGAGCAGTTCCGAGCACTCTGAGATTTTTTTGAAAATTAAAACAGATCGCTAGACTTTAACACAAAACTTAAATCTCCAAAATAAATCACATCACGAGGGTTTCAAATTCCAACAAAAAAAGCCAAACATGTAGACAAGTTTGGTAAACTCATCTTAGAAGATGGCACCGTTTTTAACGGGATGGGTTTTGGTTATCCATCTACAACTTTTGGTGAGGCAGTGTTCAATACAGGTATGACTGGTTACACCGAAGCACTCACAGATCCTTCTTACAATGGTCAAATTCTCACACTTACCTATCCTCTAGTTGGCAATTATGGGATTCCTGACCAATCAGCCAAAGACGAGGATGGAATAAAAAAATACTTTGAATCTGACAAAATTCAGGTACGGGGTTTAGTTGTTCATGAACTATCTCTTACTGCAAGTCACTGGAATCTTTCAATGACACTTGATGAATGGCTGTATAATGAAAAAATTCCAGGAATTTCAGGAATTGATACGAGGGCATTGACTAGGAAATTGCGTACAAGTGGGGTTATGATGGCAGCACTTGCTGTTTCTGAAAATGAAATTGACGAAAATGAACTAAAGAAAAAACTCGCAGCTGCAAAAAATTACAATTTAGAAGAGTTTATGGATGTTGTATCAACAAAAGAGCCACAAATTTATGGAAATGAAAAAGACGCAGTGGTAATAGTTGATACTGGAGTAAAAAACGCAATATTACGAAGTGTAAGAAAGCTTGGATACAAAGTCATCAAAGTACCATGGAACTATTCTATTGAAAAAATTCTTTCTTACAATCCAAAAGGCGTCGTTCTATCAAATGGACCTGGTGACCCACAAAAATGTGCTGAAACAATGAAAACTGCCAAAGCGCTCATTGATAAAAATATTCCAACTTTAGGAATATGTCTTGGTGCACAAATATTAGGAATTGCTGGAGGAGCAGACACTTTCAAATTAAAATATGGTCATCGTGGACAAAACAAATCATGTCTTGATTTAGATAACAACCAAGTTTATGTAACAAGTCAAAATCATGGTTATGGAATAGATCCTGATTCACTCAAAAAAACAAATTTCAAATTATGGTTTACTAATGCTGATGATAAAACAGTAGAAGGAATAAAACACAAAGAAAAAAAATGCATTGCTGTACAATTTCATCCCGAAGCATCACCTGGACCTTTTGATTGCATGTTTGTATTTGAAGAGCTAAAACGCCTTATGGGGGAGGAAAATGCCAAAAGATGAGTCGCTGAAAAAAATTCTAGTTCTTGGCAGTGGGGCAATTAAAATCGGAGAAGCAGGCGAAAGTCACTAAAGTGACCGCAAATTCGACTACTCCGGTAGCCAATGCCTCAAGGCCATAAGGGAAGATGGGATAAAGAGTATACTGGTCAATCCAAACATTGCAACAATACAGACTGATACTAGATTTGTTGACAAGGTGTATTCCATTCCTGTAAACCCGCAGTATGTAGAATCTATCATAGAAACAGAAAGGCCAGATGGTCTAATGCTGGGATTTGGTGGACAGACCGCACTTAACTGCGGAGTAAAACTAGAAGAATTTGGCATATTGAAAAAATATGGAGTCAAAGTTCTTGGAACTCAGATCAAAGGAATTCAGGCAACAGAAGACAGACAGCTTTTCAAAGATGCAATGGTAGAGTGTGGAGTTCCTGTACTGAAAAGTAAAACTGTTTACAACTTTGAAGAAGCAAAAAAGATAGCAGCAGAACTTGGGTATCCTGTAATTATACGAGTTGCATATACATTAGGTGGAAAAGGCGGTGGAGTTGCGCACAATGAAATCGAATTACATGAAATTGTAAGTCGAGGTCTTAATGCAAGTTTGGTTGGTCAGGTATTAATTGAAGAATATGTTGGTCATTGGAAACAAATTGAATATGAAGTGATGGCAGATCACTCTGGAAATAATGTCATTGTATGTAACATGGAAAACGTGCTTTCAATGAGGGTGCATACTGGAGACAATATCGTTGTTGCTCCATCGCAAACCCTTGACAACTATGAATATCAATTGCTAAGGTCTGCGGCACTGCGTGCTGCAAAACATGTTGGCATAGTTGGTGAATGTAATATACAGTTTGCACTAGATCCAAAATCCGATAAATATGTGGCAATTGAGATTAACCCTAGGCTCTCACGTTCTTCAGCTCTTGCAAGCAAAGCAACAGGTTACCCAATTGCATACATGGCAGCAAAAATTGTAATGGGTTATTCGCTCCCAGAACTAGTTAATCGTATAACAAAAACTACAACTGCGTGTTTTGAACCATCACTTGATTATATCGTATGCAAGCATCCGCGCTGGGATTTTAGCAAGTTTGAGCTTGCAAATCGAAATCTTGGACCCACAATGAAATCTGTTGGGGAAGTGATGGCAATAGGCAGGTGTTTTGAAGAATCACTACAAAAATCAATTAGGATGCTTGAAATTGGAAACGACGGACTTGTCGCAAACCGTTCACCTAATAAAACATATGATATTGAAGAATTGGAAAATAAATTACAAAATCCTGATGATTACATATTATTCCATGTTGCAGAAGCATTACGACAAGGAATTTCAGTTGAACGAATCTACAAACTTTCAGCTATAGATCCATGGTTTATTGAAAAAATACAAAACATTATTCAAACAGAAAAGAAACTAAAAGAATCAAAACTAGAGCCAAATCTTTTACGTGAAGCAAAGCAATTTGGTTTCTCAGACAAACAAATTGGACGACTTGTTGGAAAAGACGATCTTGACATCCGTAAAATGCGAAAAGATTTAGGAATTATACCTGTAATAAAACAGATAGATACACTTGCAGCTGAATGGCCTGCAAAAACAAACTATCTGTATTTGACATATGGTGGAACTACAAACGATTTTGAAGTTGATAAAAATCAAGAAAAGATTGCAGTCTTGGGTGCTGGTCCGTATCGCATAGGGAGCAGTGTCGAGTTTGACTGGGGCACTGTAAACATGGTTTGGGGCCTCAAAGAGAACGGAGTAAAGGAAGTAATTGTAATTAATTGCAATCCTGAAACGGTATCTACTGATTATGACATTTGTGACAGGCTGTATTTTGAGGAACTGACACTTGAGAGGGTACTGGATATTGCAGATTTTGAAAAATTAACTGGTATTGTTACAGCAGTAGGAGGCCAGACTGCAAATAACCTTACTCCAAAGCTTGCAAAAAATGGAATCAAAATAATAGGTACATCGTCAGAAGATATCGACAGGGCAGAAAACCGTTCAAGCTTCAGCAAAGTCTTAGACGAACTCCATATATCTCAACCTCCTTGGAAAGCATTTTCAAGTCTTGCCGATGCCAAAAAGTTTGCAATTAATGTAGGGTACCCTGTATTGGTAAGGCCATCTTATGTCCTAAGTGGAGCTGCAATGAAAGTTGTCTGGTCGCACGACCAACTAAAAAAATACTTGGGAGAAGCAGCAAATGTTTCACCAGACTATCCTGTTGTCATTACAAAATTCATGCTAAACTCACTTGAAGCTGAAGTAGATGGAGTTTCTGATGGAAAAAATGTAGTGATTGGCGCAATAGTGGAACACATTGAAGGTGCAGGTGTGCACTCTGGAGATTCTATGATGTGTATTCCGCCATGGAGTCTAAGTAACAAAATAATTGAAACCATAACAGACTATACGAACAAGATTGCCATTGCCTTTAAAATAAAAGGACCGTTCAATTTGCAATTTCTTATCCATTCCAATCAAGTGTATGTTATTGAGCTAAACATACGTGCGTCACGTTCCATGCCGTTTGTATCAAAATTTGTCAAGATGAATCTTATCAGCCTTGCAGCACGTGCAGTTCTTGGAAAATCGTTACCACCAGTACCAAAAGACAAATGGCGAAAAACGCATTCGTATGGAATCAAAGTTCCGCAATTTTCATTTATGCAACTTGAAGGGGCTGATATCATATTGGGAGTTGAGATGCAATCAACTGGGGAAGCTGCCTGCTTTGGAGACAGCTTTTATGACGCGCTCTCAAAAGGGCTGATTTCTGTAGGATATTCGTTGCCAAAGGAAGGCGCTGTTTTAATTACTGCGGGTGGTTTGGAAAACAAGGAAAAACTTTTACGAACCTCCATGTTGTTAAAAACTTTGGGTTACAAAATCTATGCTACTGAACACACTGCTGAATTTTTAACAGAAAAACATGTAGGAAATGAAATTGTTTACAAAATTAGTGAACCGGAAAGAAAACCAAACATTGCTGACTTACTTTATGAACATAAGATAAACTTTATAGTAAATGTGCCAAGTACATCAACTTTGGAAAAATATGTTGGGATGCTTTACGATGAATTTCAGATTCGACGAAAGGCGGTAGAGCTTGGAATTCCAGTACTGACAACAACAGAACTTGCAGACTCTTTTGCAAAAACACTTGAATGGCTACAGCACAACGAAACCACAAAAAAGCCATTAGAACCATACGATAAACTAGATTAATCTAATCTAAGATTAAGGTTGCATATGAAAGACATTTTCTGGCGCAACTTTGAGAATTATTCTTTTTTCGGCGGGTGCTCGAAATGGATACTTGTCAACACCAAGATACCTTTTTGCAAGCTTGTCAATATGTTCGTCTGCTCCTTTTGATGTCTGCTCAATTACTTTTCCCCGTATTGTTACCATGTCGTATGGATTGTTCTGATCAACTATTGATATAGCTACATGGGGATCTCTTGACACATTTTTTTGTTTTACTCTACCTTCTGCGGTGTTTATCAGAATAGTTTTCCCATCAAAATCAATCCATGTTGGAGTAATCTGCGGTGTGCCATCTTTCATTAATGTTGCAACAAAGGCAAAGTTCTTTCCTGTAAACAATTTTGTCACTGAATCATCAATTTCTCGACTAGTCTGCATAATGGTTCTAAACACCATACTATCATTTCAAGTTTTCAAAAAATTAATTCGTACTATATAAATTAAAATTTAGACTTTAAGATAATAATTCAGCATGATGTAAAAGTTGTTTATTGTCTTCAAATTACATTTTCAAGCATAGATTCATTTCCTATGATAGAGCCATCAAGTGTTACAATTTTTGCAGATTGAAAATTTTTAATGGATTGGAGTATTGGCGAGATTGATTTTTTATAATATTTTTTATATGTAGCGTAAAAATACTTGTTAAAGGCAGGAAGAATAATTATTTCAAGAATCCCCTTTGATGATGGAAAAAGCTGGTTTTTTTCTGCTCTAATTGAAACCCATACTCTCTGGCCATCTATGACAGAACCTTCCTGAAAAAACACTGGATGGACATGACCCATAACTATCTTATTTATTTGGGACAGGTTTTCTGAAGGCATCGTGTGACCATGGGTCAAAAGCGTATCGCCAATTACAAGCCCTGACGAGCTTGCAAGCGTGATTCCTTCTGGAAGCAGTTTTTGTATATTTGCATCGTGATTGCCTGGAATTATTATGGTCTCAATTTTCTTTCCAATCTCAAAAAATAATGGAATTGCTTGCCACTCTATTTTTGATATAAAATCAATGCCTGATTTCACATCGCCTAACAATATCAGCGCATCTGGTTTTTCAGATTCTATTATGGACAAAAGAGAATCTACTGCCTCTTGAACCAGTTCTTTTGGTTCTACATGGATTTCATTAGACAAAAATGTGTTTTCAAATCCTATGTGTAAGTCAGTTACAACAAGATAGCGTTTCTTTTCTTCCTCTAAGATCAAAGCAGGCTGTGATTGTATTGGTCTTGTCTGAACCATCAAAGATATACGAACCAGTTTTGAATTAAATCCTTGTGAAAAAAGATTCTGCCAATCTTGACGCGGTTGTATCAGGAAGAGGTGTCAAGCTTCATTACTTTGAGCCAAGTAATAGAAAAATCTGGACTGTAGTAGGAAAAGACAATGAACACTGGCTTGACCCAGATATGGGATTCTGCTCTTGTGAGGATTATTATTTTAATGCCATGGATAATAACGGTGAATGCTATCACCTAAAATCAGTAAAAATTGCCAAGCAAGAAAATAAAGTTGAAGTTATAAAATTTTCAGATTCTGAGTTTGAAAGTTTTATTACAGCACTTGTTTCTGATCTAACCTAGTTTTATTTGGAAAAGGTCTTCTTTAGAAACTCCTTTCCATAATCCAGTCATGTCTTCCGGAGCTACCTGCTCTACTTTGGTTATCTTTTGTATCTTGATATGGTCTGGGTTTGGCGGCATCCATAACATTGCCATATAATCTCCAACATTTCCAACCTTGTCTGGTTTGGCAGAAATTATCTTGTCTTTAGCAAAACCGCCTGCAACTAGTGCGGCTGTTGCAACAGATTCAAGGTCTCTTCTTCCATGTACAAAAAGATAAACTGATTTTTGCGCATCTATTTGACTCATGGTACCAGTTTCAAATGCAGCTTTAATCAATATTTCTAAAACCAATCTTGGATTATATACGAGAAAAGTATAGGCAATTCATTGACTGATGTTTTAGTTGTAGGTTCTGGTGGAAGAGAACACGCTCTTGGCTGGAAACTGTCTCAAAGTAACAAAGTGGGTACAGTTTACTTTGCACCAGGTAATGGAGGCACGTCAAACAATGTCTCAATACCAGTAGATGATATTGATAAACTGGCCAAATTTGCATCTGAACATAACTGCTTGACAGTTGTAGGGCCTGAAACTCCGCTTTCTATGGGAATAGTTGATGAATTTACAAAAAAAGGCTTGAGGATATTTGGGCCAACAAAAAAAGCTGCGCAGCTTGAATCAAGTAAGGTATGGGCAAAAAACTTTATGAAAAAACACGGCATCCTTACTGCACAATTTGAGATTTTTGATGATGCAAAAAAAGCAAAAGAATATGCAAAATCAGTTGATTTTTCACTTGTCGTAAAAGCAGATGGTCTTGCAGCAGGAAAGGGAGTGATTGTTTGTAATGATTCTAGTGAAGCAGTATCTGCAATAGATAAGATACTGGTAGAGAAAAGCTTTGGCACTGCAGGCTCTAAAATAATTTTAGAGGAAAGAATTGATGGAATAGAAGCATCATACATTGCACTCTCAGATGGTACTGTGGCAATTCCCATGGTCACAAGCCAGGATCATAAAAGAATATTCAACAACGACAAAGGTCCAAACACTGGGGGGATGGGTGCATATTCTCCAACTCCTGTGATTGATGATTCCATGGCAGAACAAATTCAAAAAAACGTAATCAACAAGACTGTGGAATCAATGAAAAACGATGGAATTACTTTCAAAGGATTTTTGTACGCTGGAATAATGCTAAAAGACAATAGGCCATATGTTTTGGAATATAATGCAAGAATGGGTGACCCGGAATGTCAACCTATCATGATGAGAATGGAGTCGGATTTGTATGATTATATCAACGCATGCATTGATGGAACGTTATCACAATTGCCGCCTGTCTCATGGAAGAAACAAAGTGCAGTCTGTGTTGTACTTGCATCAAAAGGATATCCTGATTCTTATCCAAAAAACGAGGAAATACTAGGTCTTAATATGCAAGACAAAAACTCGGTTGTATTTCATGCAGGAACCATACTAGATAACAACAAAATTCTAACAAGTGGGGGTAGGGTGCTTGGAGTAACTGCGCTTGGGGATACATTACAAACTGCAATCTCTAATGCGTATTTGAGAGTAAAAGAAATATCTTGGCCAAGCAAATACTATCGAACCGATATAGGAAAAAAGGGTCTCATGTCTTGATTACTTTGTCTTCGGTAACTATGAAATTAATTTTAACATCATGATCATCATGAGAAAATGATCTGATTAATTGTTTTGCATATGATAGAGCTATTGTTGTAGATTTCTTTCCGTGCAAATATCTGTCATAGTATCCAAATCCGTATCCAAGTCTAAACCCATCTTTTGCAAGAGCAATTGCAGGAACAATTACAACATCTAAATTTTTTACAACTTCACATTTGTCTTTTGGTTCCATGACAGAAAAGTTTCCTGGCTCTAGTTCTGAAAAACTTGAAATCTTTTTGAAGACAAGATCATTTTTTACAACCTTGGGCAATGCCAACTGTTTTCCTGCATTTAGGATTTCTTGTAGTATGTCTTGTGTGCGAACCTCACTTCCTATTGAATAATACGCACCAATGGTTTCTGCAGTCCTGTACAACTCTATCTTTCGTAGGTTGTCTTGAATCTCCTTACTTGTAATTTTGATAAAATCAAGCGATAATCCATCACGTGCATCCAACAACTGCTTTCGCAGTCTTGCTTTTTCAACGACTTGAGACAAATCCTTTACTAATTGATGCTGCAGTAACAGTGTTTTTTAAAAGCATCGCTATTGTCATGGGCCCAACTCCGCCTGGAACGGGAGTTGCAAATGATGCCTTTTTCATTACATTTTCATAATCCACATCGCCCACAATCTTTCCGTTTTGTCTGCTTGTTCCAACATCAATTACTATTGCGTCATCTGATATCATATCTGCAGTTAGTGTAAATTTTGTCCTGTCGCCTATAGCGGTAACTATAATGTCTGCACCAAGACAGTGTTGTTTTATGTTTTTTGTTTTAGAGTGACACGTGGTAACTGTTGCATTTTTTTCAAGCATTAGATTGTATAATGGCTTGCCAACAAGGTGGCTTCGGTTTATAATTACAACATTTTTGCCTGATAAATCAATTTTGTAATAGTCAAAGAGCTCCATTATTCCTGAAGGTGTGCATGGTTTGAGAATGGCTCTTCCTGATGCCAATAATCCAATATTGTATGGTGTCAAACCGTCAACATCTTTTATTGGAGAAATTCGCGAAGTTGTTGAAAATTCATCTAATTGTTTTGGTAGTGGGAGCTGCACCAAGATTCCATGAACAGTATCATCTTTGTTTAGTAAATCAATTAACGAGTTCATCTCTTGCTGAGAAAACGACTCTGGCAGTCTGTGGTCTTTGGTTTCTATTCCTACTTCGAAGCATGCCTTTTGTTTATTGGTGACATATGTTATTGAAGCTGGATTTTCTCCAACTAGAATTGTTGCAAGGCATGGCATGACTCCTTCTGATCTTAATACTTCAGCTGCTGTTTGCACTCTATCTTTTACCGAATTTGCAACTGCAATACCATCTATTTTTTGTCCAGTCAAACAAAACTTGGATACGTTTCAGGATATTTAATCCTTGGAACGTTAATTATCTATAGAAACGTATGATTTGTAATGAAAATATCCCAAGCTAGGGATTTTATAAGAGAAGATCTAGAGAAGATAAAAAAACATGAAGTAGAGTTACACCAAGGATGTGTCGCATGTCATGTGATTTTTTCATTAAAGGAAAGACAAGGCCACTCTGAACAAGACGCTGCTGATATGCTCTCTGATACTTTAACTCATGATCCCAAGCTTAACCAAGAGTTCATTGGTGTAGTTGAACAAATCCACATGAAGGAAAGGAACCTAGGTGGAGCCTTTGCTATACGAGAAAGGGAATCAAAGGACAGCTACTTGGAAGCATATTTTTCAAATGTATTGGACGAGCTTGCTTCGGATTTGCAATTTTTATCACATTCTGCCATACTTAGGAAATTGCTCCTGAGTTACTTGTCGCTATATCTTGCCCAAACAATTGGCGTTGATTATCATGCTGCAACAGAAGAACTGTATTATCTTTTGCGAAAAGATGACAACAAGAATTCAAAGATTACTAGGCTTATTGCAAAGTTTGAATCAAAAATCAAAACTAGCCCTATAGAATAATTAACAAAACAGATCTTATTTATGAACTGATAAAGGAGCGGGCCGATGGCTCTGAGGGTCACAGTGAGTTCAAGTATATCTATAAAACTGCAGAGGCTATCTGTGTTCAGGTTTTTGCTTCAACTCTAAATTTTGTACATTGATTGATCAAAACAATTGATACCATTAATTATAATTTCAAATCAAGACGAAATAAAATGAAACCAGGTCTCTTTCTAGCAATAGTGCTCTCATCGGTCTTATTCGTTCATACTGCATTTGCATTCGTACCTATGGGAGGTTTAGTAGTTACGGTATCACCAGGAAAAAGTCCTCTTGAATCAAGCGAGATTCCAGTATTGGTTGGAACTGTTACAGACCAAGCAAGCAGGCCAATCGCAAATGCCCAAGTCAGCATCAGTACCTCCTATGGAACCTTTGGAACTTCTACGAACAACGATGGTAAATTCAGATACCAGTATGAAAATCCTGTTGGTCCTGCACAATACCTAGTAAATGTCAAGTCACAAAAAGACGGTTATGGAATAGGGTTTGCTAGCACGACATTTTTTGTCAATGGTGTCCCGGTATCACAATCTCAACAATATAATTCCAAAACTGTATCTGAGAACAACATCAGTCAAGACCCTATTGCATCTAGAATTCTCAAAAATGTAGAGATTGCAAAAAGGCAACAAGCAGAACAGGATGCAAAGATAAAGCAGATTGAAGAAGAAAAGAAAGTTCAACAAAGCCAAAGAGCACTTGCTAATCAGCAACTACAATCTGACCTTGGAAGCTGGTTTGCACAATTTAATCCGTTTACACCAAGAAATGCATACGCTGCATTTGTTTCTCAAGTAAATCAAACCGTTCAGAGTATTTTTTGGGGCCAGTTTAACTTTACGGAACAGAAAACAAATGAAGGTCTTGCTGCCAAGAACCAAGTTCTTAAAAACGGAGGCAGTAATGACCAGGCAAGAAATTCATTCATTAAAAATGCCACCACCTCTCGAAGTGAGATTTCCAAAGTTAACAACGATCTCAATGTAAAGTATGGCAATGCAAGCAAGTACGTACAGTCCAAGTTTGATAAATATGGAAACTTTCCAAGATCATAAAAATCAAATTTCTCTCTGATCTTGAATATGAAATGACAAGTTGTATTAAGTTAGAACATACTCACTGTATTAGTCTTCATATCAAATCATAAAATATGGAATCAGGGCGTCCTATACAAGATCCTAGATGGTTTAGGCCATATCTATTTATCAGAATTGTGGGTTTGTATCTGCTAGCCTCTAAGGCAATTGTAATTTTATTAGCAATAGATATCTATCAAATTTGGGGCACAACCTTACCAGTTGGAGATACCAAGGCTGAATTTGCTGGGGTCTATCTTATTCCAATGATTGGTATATTACTAGTCTGGTCTATGCTCTCGATAATAGGTTCGATCAAGTTATTTCTGTTACACAAGGGTGGGTTTTGGATCTCGTTTGCTGCCATATTGTTGACTCTTATCGTCTTTCCCTCAAGCTTTACTTTGTATTTGAATTTTGCAAATAATTTCTCGGCAGCTCTCATTAATACGCAGTTAAATTATGTTATATCCTCGTTGACTATTGCTGCGGATATAACCATGATACCATTATTGTTAATTTCAAGGAAACGAGTGAAATGGAAATCTAGATCTCGGCTTTTCCAAAATAATTCAATGAAATAGGTAGAGTCATAGATATTGTAAAATGCTGGCAGACTAGAAAAAACGGTACTGTTGTAGTCGTAACCCCAAAAAATATTAGAGAAAAATTAGGTATCAAATCAGGACAAGCGGTTACATTGATTAACCTAGTTGACAAACTAGATGCAATGAAGATCCAGTTTGATACAAACCAATACCTAAAGGCAATTGCAAAAAGCAAATCATACTTTCATACATTTATCAACAAAGAAAATTTGGCAGCAGGAATGCTAAGATTGGCGCCTGGAAAAGAAGACACCCAAGTGCCACATGACAGCGATGAAATTTATTATATAATACGCGGAGACGGTTTTCTAAATATTGACGGCAAGGATTATTCCATATCGGAGGGAATGTCATACTTTGTTGCAAAGAATTTAGAACACAAATTTCATGGAAACAAAAAAGAGCTAGTAGTATTGTATTTTTTTGGAGGGCCAGATTCCTAGGAAATTGCAGTCTTTCTTCCTTTTACTTTGATTTTGCCTTCTGCAAAAAGCTTGATTGCCTTTGGATAAATCTTGTGCTCTTTGGCAAGAATTCTTTTTGAAAGACTCTCTTCTGTGTCATTATCTTTTACCTTGACTATGGTTTGCAAGATAATTGGTCCTGTGTCTACTCCCTCATCTACAAAATGAACTGTGCAACCAGAATACTTGACACCATATTCTGCTGCCTGTTTTTGTGAATGTAACCCAGGAAATGATGGTAGGATGGCAGGATGTATGTTCATTATTCTTCCTTTAAAATGTTTGATAAACTCAGGGCTCATTATTCTCATAAATCCTGCAAGACAGACTAGTCCATTTTTTTGTGTAACACCGTATTTTTCCAAGACTGAAACAATTTTTTTATCATAATCCCAACTTCCACCTTTAATTCCATTGCTTTCTATTATTTCGGTCTTGACTCCAAGTTTTTGTGCAATTTTGATTCCTTTTGCAGCTGGCTTGTTTGATATGACAACTGCAGGGTTTATTGGAATTTTGTTCTTTTTGACTGATTTTAAAATGGCTTCCATGTTGCTGCCTCGGCCAGAGATCAAGATGGCAAGATTGATCATGATAAATCTACTTTGTTGTGTAATTAAACACTTTACTAATCATTTGCTGAAAATTTGATTATACACTATGTAGTTGCAGATCAATCTAGCAATTTATATCCAATAGATTTGTCTGGAATTTGGATTTGAAACAAACCATCAAGATGACATCAAACGGTATAGTATCAGTACAAAACGGAGTGACAGTTCATCTTGACCCAAAACGAGCTACAAATGGCGGAATCACATTTGTCTCCCACGCGCATATGGATCATTTGCATAATCAAAATGGAGGCTTGCTTTTGACAACAAGACAGACAAGTGAGATTGCAAAGCTTCGTGGATATAATATACAAAACTTTGTTGAAGAGTATGAAGATTTTTCCATGGTAGATACTGGCCATATCTTGGGTGCACGCGGTCTTGTCTTTGGTGACGTCTTTTACACAGGTGACATTTGTACCAGAAATAGGGGTTTTATGAAAGGCGTAAAGATTCCAAAATGCAAGATACTCGTCACAGAATGCACATTTGGCATACCTGAATTTGTCTTTCCAAGTATAGATGAGACGATAAAAAAAGTAAATGGCATTATCTCTGAAATGTACTCCAAAGGAAAACCAGTTATTTTGTTAGGATATGAGCTTGGAAAAGCTCAGATTCTCTCATATCTATTTGCACACTGGAACCCGTATTATCACGATTCCATAAAACGGGTAAATGATTTATATAAAAAATTTGGAATTGACCTAAAAGAATCTGTAGGTCATACCGAAGGTGAAAAAAATGGATTGCTTGATAAAAAACCATGGGTCATGATTGCACCAAACATGGGTGCAAAAAACCAGTTTATACAACATATGAAATCAAAATATGATGCGATAACTATTGGTTTTAGTGGCTGGGCACAGTCTAACAGGTTTTTGTTTGCAAGGCAGCATGATTATTCCATAACTCTAAGTGATCATTGCGATTACAACGAACTTGTTGAGCTGGTAAAAAGATGTAGTCCAGAAAAAATCTACACCATACATGGCTTTGTTGAAGAATTTGCAAATGATTTAGTCAAAATAGGATTTGACGCACAACCGCTAAAAGAAAATTCTCTTGACGAGTTTTTCTAACTAAATTTGCGTAGTGATCTATTGTAGGCAACACCAAATCTATGTGCCTCGTCTCTTGCATGCTGTAAAATTTTTAATGCTTGATTGTTTTTTGGAATTACTAGCGGCTCTTTTATTTTTGGAATGTATATTTCCTCATTTTCTTTTGCCAATGAAATACAAGGAAGCTCACTACCAATGCTTTTTAGAGCATCTAATGCGGCATGTAACTGTCCCTTGCCTCCATCTATTAATACCAAGTCTGGCATCTCATCTTTCTCTTTTCGTAATCTAAGATAGCGCCTTTTTATCACCTCATTTATCATGGCATAGTCGTCTCGTCCGTGAACGGTTTTTATCTTAAATTTCCTGTAACCTGATTTGTCTGGTCTTCCATCCACAAACCGTGACATGGAACCCACAGCATAATCTGTACCATGGTTTGAAATGTCAAAACATTCTATGGTTTTTGGAATGTTTTGTAGGTGAATTTTTTCTTGTAATTCTACAAGCGCGGGATCTGAGCCTTTTGATTGGTATAGTGTGATGTTTTTCATGATAAGTTTTATCATTTCCTTTCTTTTGCCAGATGAGGGAACTATGATGTTGACCTTAAAACCCAAAGTTCTTGAAAGGACCTCTTCTAGGATATCTTTTTTTTCTGGAAGCTCACTTGTTACAACAAATTTTGGAATTGGGTTTGTGGAATAGTACTGAGATAAAAATGACGAAAAGGAATTGTCCCCAATAAGATCAAAAGAAAACCTGTTTCTATCACGAATTACACCGTTTGTCTGCCTAAAACTCATGACATGTGCAGTCTGGTCCTGTGTTTTTATTCCAAAATATTCCTCATCATAGTTTTTTGTTGATTCCATTTTTTGTCTTGTCTGCAAGTTTTGCAGTCTATGCATTGTATCATGAATTTCTTTTGCTCTTTCATAGTGCTGGTTTGATGACGCTTCCTTCATTTCATTTTCAAGTTTTTTGCGAAAATCTTCTAATTTCTGCTTGCCTTTGAGTATTGATTCTAGCTCTTCAACATGTTGTCCGTATTTTTCACGCGCTTCTTTGAATTGACATGGAGCTTCACAATTTCCAAGGTGATACTCAAGACATGCCTCTTTTGGCAGCCTTTTACATATTCTCACCTTGAATGCCTTACGCAAAAGACCAATTGAGAGCATCTTTGAGCTGCCTGATGTAAAAGGACCAAATACCTTGCCTCCACCAAGAAATTCTCCAGTTCTTGTTCTTCTTGCTACCATGAGACGGGGAAACTGTTCGTTTGTAATTCTAAGATAGGTGTAACGCTGTTGGTCCTTTAGCTCTATGTTGTAGATTGGTCTGTATCGTTTTATCATGTTGGCTTCTAACAAGAATGCTTCACTTTCGTTGTCGGTTAATACAAACTCGATGTCTGATATTTTTTCAACAAGCCTTCGGGTCTTGTAGTTTTGGTTTTTAAGAAAATATGATCTTACCCGATTTCGAAGATTTTTTGCCTTACCTATGTAGATTATCTTGCCTGGCTTGTCTTTCATTATGTATATTCCAGATTGAGGAGGAATTGTTATTTTGGAAATATCAAATTTCATGTCTTAGAACTCTATTCAAATATTGTCCAGTGTAACTATTTGGATTATCTGCCACCTGTTCTGGTGTACCAAATGCAACTAGTCTTCCTCCCTTGTCACCTCCTTCTGGACCAAGATCAATTATCCAGTCAGAGTTTTTTATCACATCCATGTTGTGCTCTATTATGATTACAGTATTGCCAAGATTCACCAATCTGTTTAAGACATCAAGTAATTTTTGTACATCGGCAAAATGTAGTCCTGTTGTAGGCTCATCTAAAATGTAAATCGTCTTACCAGTATCTCTTTTTGAAAGTTCTGCTGCAAGTTTTACTCTTTGCGCTTCTCCTCCAGAAAGGGTGGTTGCAGCTTGACCAAGCTTGATGTATCCTAATCCGACATCTGCAACTGTTTGCAGTTTTCGTTTAATTGCTGGTATGTTTATAAAAAATTCTAAAGCTTCTTCTACAGTCATAGAAAGTATGTCAGAAATGTTTTTGCCCTTATAAAGAACAGAAAGTGTCTCAGAATTGTATCTTTTTCCTTTGCATTCGTCACAAATTACATATACATCTGACAAAAACTGCATCTCGATTTTTTTAACACCGTCTCCCTCACAAGCAAAGCACCTGCCGTCTGGTACGTTAAATGAGAACTGACCTGGGTTATATCCTCGTTCCTTTGACATTTCCGTGTTCGAGTATAGTTCCCGTATTGGGGTAAACGCACCAATGTAAGTTGCAGGATTCGAGCGTGGCGTCCTGCCAATGGGGGATTGATCAATTCCAATTACTTTGTCGACATGCTCAACTCCAAGTACCTGTTTGTGTTTACCGGGCCTTTCTGCTATTATGTTAAAGTGTGCAGAAAGTGCATTGTACAATATGTCATTGACTAGAGTGGATTTGCCAGAACCAGATACACCAGTCACTGCAATCATAAACCCTAGTGGAAATTCGACTTCAATGTTTTTTAGGTTGTTTTCTGCTGCACCTTTTACAACTAGCTTGCCTTTTTGATGACGAGTTTTTTTGACAAGTTTGATTGCATTGTGATTTTTAAGATATTCTGCTGTTACTGACTTGTGCTCATTTAGCATTTCTTTTATTGTTCCTTCAAAAACCACACTGCCTCCATGAACTCCAGCTCCTGGTCCTAAATCTATTATCCAATCCGAGTTTCGCATCACTTCTTCGTCATGCTCTACTACCAAAATGGTGTTGCCAAGGTCACGCAACTTTGTTAATGTCTTTATCAGTTTAGCATTGTCTTTTTGATGAAGGCCTATTGTTGGCTCGTCAAGAACATATAGCACACCAGTAAGATTGGAGCCAATCTGAGTGGCAAGCCTTATTCTCTGTGATTCTCCGCCAGACAATGTAGCGCTGACTCTGTTTAGTGTTAGATAATTTAGCCCTACATTTTTCAAAAACTCTAGTCTTGAAAGCACTTCTTTTAGCACAGATTTTGCAATATATTTTTCAGTTTCTGTCAGCTTGAGATTTTGGAAAAAGTCATAACAGGCATCAATTGAAAAATCACACACATCCATTATTGATTTTTCATTTATCCTTACAGCCAGTGCTTCGCCTGTTAGCCTTCTGCCCTTGCAAGAATTGCAGGGAGTCTCACGCATGAATTTTCTAAGATCTTCTCTTTTTGATTCGGAATCAGTTTCTACAAAATTTTTATTTAGACTTGGAATGACTCCGCTAAAGGTATTGGTGTACTGCCATTTAGAATCAGTTGTCTGGGATTCATATGAGAACCGTACTGCTTCATCTGTACCATACAAAATGACTTGTAGCTGTCTTGGGGTCATCTTGTTTATTGGAGTCATCAAATCAAAACCAAATTTTTTACCAACATCTCTGAGTGTCTGTCTTCTAAATGAAGAAAATCTTCCTGACCATGGTACTATGGCTCCATCAAGTATGGATTTTGTCTTGTCTGGAATGAGCAAATCAGGGTCAAACTCCATTTTCACTCCAAGACCATGACACGTCTTACAAGCTCCAAATGGCGAATTAAACGAAAATGTTCGAGGTTCAAGCTCACCAATTGTGATGCCACAGTACGAGCAAGCATTGTTTTGAGAAAATATTCTTTCATCAATGTCTGAAATTAATACAGAACCTTTACCAGCTTTTAGTGCGTTTTGTACAGACTCGTATAGTCTACTTTTTTCTTCCTTTGATGCTTTCACCCTGTCAACTACAATCTCAATGTTATGCCATTTTTGTTTATCAAGGATTGGGATTTCACCATTTAATTCTATAATGTCATTGTCTACTCTGACTCTGGAATAGCCTGTTTTTTTAACCTGCTCAAATAATTTCTCATATGTTCCTTTTTTTCTTCTAATCAATGGTGCCAAAATCAAAATATTTTTTCCATCTGATTCTCTAAGAACTGATTCGCAGATTGATTCTGCAGATTGGTTTGATATTTTGCGACCACATTTTGTACAATGAGGTATTCCTATTCTGGCATAAAGCAATCGCAAATAATCATAGATTTCTGTTATTGTTCCAACAGTTGATCTTGGATTTTTACTTGTAGTTTTTTGCTGAATTGATATTGCTGGAGATAATCCCTCTATGGAATCTAAATCTGGTTTATTCATCATCTCCAAAAATTGTCTCGCATACGCAGAAAGTGATTCTACATATCTTCGCTGTCCTTCTGCATAAATGGTATCAAATGCCAAAGTAGACTTGCCAGAACCAGAAAGGCCAGTAATTGTAACAAGTTTATTTTTTGGAATATCTAAATTGATGTTTTTTAAATTGTGCTCCCGTGCACCACGAATTATTAATCGGTCGTTCATTTTCCTAACTCTTTTTGAATTTTTGCAAGCTTTTCACGATATTCTATTGCATTCTCAAAGTCTAGCTCTTCTGCAAATTTTTTCATTGTATCTTCTACCTCTATTGCATATTTTTTCAAGTCGTGCTTTGACATGTGTTTTAATTCTTCAAATTTTGCTGTCTGCTCTGGAATTGCTTTTACTATGGTAGCTGGTTTTATGCCCATCTTTTTGTTATACTCTATCTGTCTGTTTCTTCTGCGTTCAGTTTCTAGCATTGCATTTTTCATTGATTGGGTTGTGGTATCTGCATACATTATTACACTGCCGTCAACATTTCTTGCCGCTCTTCCAAAGGTCTGAATCAAACTGGTTATGTTTCTAAGAAAGCCTTCCTTGTCTGCATCTAAGATGGCAACAAGTGAAACTTCGGGTATGTCAATTCCCTCTCTTAGCAGGTTTATGCCAACTAGTACGTCAAACTCTCCAAGACGTAACTGTCTGATTATCTCGGTCCTCTGCAGGTTCTCAATCTCAGAATGCAAGTATCTTACCTTGACTTGCTTTTTTGATAGGTACTCTGCAAGATCTTCTGCCATACGTTTTGTCAAAGTGGTAACAAGAACACGCTGATCTTTTTCTACTTTTTTTTTGATTTCTGTGACTAGATCGTCCATTTGGTTTTCAGTCTTTCTTATCTCTACTTGGGGGTCTACTAGACCAGTTGGGCGTATGAGCTGCTCTGCTATTTGAAAACTTTTTGTCCGTTCATACTCGCGTGGTGTAGCAGAAACAAAAATGGTGTTTTTGATATATTTTTCAAATTCTTCAAACTTTAGTGGTCTATTATCAAATGCACTGGGAAGTCTAAACCCATAATCTATGAGAGATTTTTTACGAGTGTGGTCTCCCTGATACATCCCGTGAAGCTGTGGAATTGTGACATGTGATTCATCTATAACAAGTAAAAAATCATCTCCGAAAAAGTCAAGCAAACAAAATGCTGGCTCTCCAGGATTCCTTCCATCAAAATGTCTTGAATAGTTTTCAATTCCAGAACAGTATCCTAATTCTTCTATCATTTCTAAATCATATTTTGTTCGCATTTCTAGTCGTTGTCTTTCAAGTTCTCTAAGCTCCGGCATTCTTTGTTTGAGTTCTGATTTTATGGACTCTACTGCAATTTTTCTAACATCATTTGCAACAAGATAATGTTTTGCAGGAAAGATTTTGATTTTTGAAATACTTTTTTTCTCTTTAAGTGAAATAGGATCACAGGCAGATATTTTTTCCACCATGTCTCCAAACATTGAGATTCTTACAACATCATCAGAATAAGCGGGAATGATGTCTATAGTATCGCCTTTTATTCTAAATCTTCCTGAAACAAGCTCTATGTCGTTTCTCTCATATCTTGCATTGATTAGTTGTTTTATGAGGGAAGAGCGCCCTGTTTCTTTTCCCTTCTCAACAATAATTGACATTGACTCCCACTCTTTAGGTGATCCTAAAGAGTAGATGCATGATACTGTGGCAATAATAATTGTAGGTTCGCCTGATAGAAGCATCGCAGTTGCTTCAAGTCGCATTTTTTCGATTTTTTCATTAATCTGTGTGTCTTTTTCTATGTATGTGTCTGTTTGTGGTAAGTAACTTTCAGGCTGATAATAATCATAATAACTAACAAAATATCCTACATTGTTTTTTGGGAAAAATTGCTTTAGTTCTGAATAAAGCTGAGCTGCAAGAGTTTTGTTGTGCGATATTACAAGTGTGTTTTTACTTGTTCTCTGAATGACATTTGCAACAGTGAATGTCTTGCCGCTTCCTGTTACGCCAATTAATGTTTGAATTTTTTTCTTTCGTACGCCTTCTACTAGTTGTTCTATTGCTTGAGGCTGGTCTCCCGTAGGCTGGAACTCTGCTACTAACTCAAAACTTGGATTTTCTAACAACATAACAAATTAACAAAAACGAAATTTAAAGCAATGGTACTTTCAGTATGACTACCAAAAGGGGTCTTCTGAAATAACAAGACCATCTTTTGTCTGCGAAATGCCCATTAGTTTGAGTGTGTTCTGCGCAGTAGGGGTGTTTCTTTCCAGTAATTTTTTGGCCACTTCTAGACGAGATTTTTTTCCAAGATGCTGTCCTACCTTGTATTTTCCACGCATTATTGTTGGAATTACTTTGATTATTGCAACTTCGTCTACAACTTCCATCTCAGGACTGATGCTCTCATAGCCTCCTTCGGGTTGGTATTTTTTCATCAAGGAATTAAGGGCAAGTGTTTTTTCTTTTCGGTCATTGACTATTATCCCAGTTCCCTTGATTACAACACTGATGTAAAGCGTGTCTGCCTGTGACGCGTCTGTGGGATGTGTAAAATATGATGGCAAAAACTCTAGACTTTGGTCTACCTCAAAACCAACCTTGCTGTTTTGCTTGATATTTTCAAGTTTTTCACCTTTAGTGTGAGAATGCATGTATACGACGTCATTAATGTAAACAAAATTCATTGGGATTATCTGTGGATAGCCATCTTTGTCAATACTACAAATCCTTCCGGTTTCCTGCTGGTTTAGAAATTCAATCATTTTTTCTTTTGATTTGATCTCAAGCCTACCTAATAGTTGCATAAATTTGATTACTAGGATTGATATTTTTGTATATGGTTTTTAAAGATAATATGGGAGTGTATTCTATTAGTTGGCATGCTGATAAAAGACCTTTTTTCAGATTTTAGAGCATTTTTAATTGCAGGCAGTGCCATGATCGCATTTTCGCATTTTATCTATACTTTGTTTGGCATTACAATTCCTGCAATAGTTTGGGGTTTTTTCAAAGAGTTTGGTGCCGCAATAATTATGGCATCAGTTTTCGTTTTTGTTATTGCATGGTTGCTAAAAGCAAAGCCACACAAACGACCACAGAATTATTTTGTCGTACCATATGATATATTTGGAAATCAATCAAAAATAGAGGGACTGAGAACGGAATTTAAAACTCATGATGTGGCGTGGAGCTTTATGAAAAGTTACAAAAAATCCTACCCCCTTTACAACTTTGCTCTTGTTTCAGACCTTCCAAACTCAGACAGAAAAACAATCTTCAGATACATATAAATTTCTAATTATTTTTTGGTTCGTTTTTGGGTTTTCTTATGTTTAAAATGATGCCATAGGAAAATCAAAAATCCGATTACAGATGAGACAATCGTACCAACTCCAACTACTGGTGCAATGAAAAAGTTACCAATCCATATTCCCTTTGCATCACCTATCTCCATCATACCTCTTTGTCTCACAAACACATTTAGCGAGTCCTCTAACGAGTATGTTTTTCCTGATTTGTCTGTGTATGTACCATTTAGATGAATATTCGCATGGGTTGGAAGGGTAAGGTCTTTTTGTGTTTGTACTACAAACTCGAAATCAGATGATTTGCCAGCTTCAAGATTTGTTAAGGAATAAATTTTTTTCCCACTTAAAGTCACTTGGGAAGAATCAACACTGATCTGTATGTTCTGTGCCTCGCTTCCCTGGTTTTTTATTTCACCTGTAATTGAAAACGGTTCACCTGCAAAAGCTTCATCAGGTGCCTGGGCATTTAGTAGTATCAAAGGTTTTGACTGTGCGTTAAACTCTATTGCTTTAGTAAAGGAATTTTTTACAGGTTTTTGATCAAAAAAACCTTTGATAAAATACTGCACTTCAACATTTGCAAGAAAGCTTCCATCAGGCGTTCCATTTTTCACTTGTGCATTAAAATTATTTCCAAGAGTAGAGTCTTTTGGGAGGCTATCAATATGAAACTGATTTTGTGTCATGTTTATCTCTGGAGATGATATAGTAACTGTAATGTTTGATACCTGGTCTGCAGTAGTTTTTACCACAGATGAGAGAACAAAGTTGTCCTGAGTTGTTAAAATATCAGGATAGTTCAAGATAACTTGGATATTGGGATCAGATATTGCATTTTGCATTCCATAGGCTGACATGAAAAAAAACGGTACAAAAATGAATAGAAGATAATGTTTCACAGATTAAAATTGAAAATCGTAACTTATATTGTTTGAATTATTTTCTGGGATTATCCAGTTCTTTAAAGTACGGGATTACTGTTGATGCAAATTTATCTAATGAACCAAAGTATCCCGAACCCCAGAATCTGACAATAAAGTGATTTACTCCAGCTTTCATGAATTTCTCAAATATTGGAATGATGTCATCAGGTGTACCCATGCCTATTGACGAGCGTGCCACTTTATCAGGAATTGTTTGTGCAGCTTCGCGCATTTTTACTATCCATTCTTGATTTGACATGGAATATTCTGTAAAGTATTTTTTAAAATCAAAACCTTGTACGTCAGGTATGTTGTGAACTTTTAATATCTCTGGCTTGAAGAGGCTTACTTTGACTGCATTTTTCATCTTTACCCATGCTTCTTCTGCATCATCTGAAAAATACACATCTATGTCAACACCATATTGAAAGTCTTTTCCGTCTCTTCCGTTTTCTTTCATTGAATCTTTTATTGCCTTTGCATGTACCTCAAATAATTCAGGGGTATACCCTATTGGTATCCAACCATCACCATATTTGCCACATAGTGCAAGTGTCTTTGGAGCACCAGCTGCCATGTAAATTGGCGGATGGGGTTTTCTGATACTTTTTGCTTGAAGACAAGCTTCTTCAAGCTGATAAAATTCTCCATTAAAACTAACTCTGTGTTCTGGTGATGAACCAAAAAGCAATTTTATTACTTGAAGTTGTTCTGCAAATCTTGCTACTGGTTTGTCCCATTGAATTTTAAACTCTTTGATGTTTTGAGCTTCACCTGCACCAATACCTAGCGTTCCCCTTCCATGTGAAACTCTGTCCAAAGTTATTGTTGCAAGCGCAATGTTTGACGGATGTCTTCTTACAGCATCTGTGACACATGTTCCAAGCTCTACTTTGTTTGTAACAGAAGCAATCGAAGCAAGCATAACCCATGGATCATTTACTATGGCATGATTCCACTGTGGGACGTTTGAATGATCCATGTACCAAATTGACTCGTAACCTGTCCTATCTGCTAAAATACAAGAAGTAAGAATCTGATCCTCGGTTAATCCAAGCCGCGCAACGTTTAAGCCAAATTGAATACCAAACTTAACCATATTTTCTTAGTCCTATAACAAGAATGTGAACTAAATGTGGTATTTAAGTTTAGTAAAGTATATGAAAATTAGATTTTTTTATTAAAGAAAAACAATTAAACTGTGATATTTTTACAAGTTACCATTTGTAATATCCTTTAGTAATTGAATCACATCTTCTTTTGTGACAGGAATTGGATTTGGATCAAGATGACCGCGGTCTGTCATAACAACATCTGCAGCTTGGTCCAGTGGTGCTTTCAAAGTAAGGCGGTCAAACTTTAACTTCTCTACGACTTCTTTGAATTGCTCATAGAAAATAGATTTGTTGAATCTGTGTGCTACTGTAGTACAAGATGAAAGTGAGTATCCGTGTGGAACTCCCTCATTTGAATACACGTAAGAGAGGGCATGTCCCAAAGTAGTTGAAGCATTTCCAAAACCAATTCCTGATAACATTGAACCATAAGGATAGTTTTCTGGCTTGTTGTTCATTATGGCGTCATACAACACATCAAACGCTGCCTTACACATGGTTTTGGTAAACTCATTGCCTTTCTTGCTATCATAGCCTTCTGTTGCCTGAGCACATGCATCACAAACAGAATTTTTAACAATTGCTTCTGGCGTTCCTTCTAAAAAGTATGAATCAACTATTGCCATGTCTGCAAGGAATTTTTCATCCTGCAAAAGTTTCTTTTTTCCATCAAATTTTAAAACACAATATGTAGTCATCTCACTTCCGGTTCCAAATGTTGTTGGTATTAGAATTTTTGGAATTTTTAATTCAGATGCAGCATATTTTGCAACATCCTGTGAACTTCCTCCTCCCAGTCCAATTATTGCAGAAAGGTTTTTTGTTTTATATTCTGCAATTACTTTTTGAACTGTCTCAATTGAGGGTTCAGGTTCTACTTTATCAAATAGGAAATGATCGGTTATCTTCATTCTTGCTAGCCATCTTGATGAAACATCTGGTGGTGCAGTGGTCACAACAAGTGCGTTTTTTGGATAATCTGCTTCAGAAAGAGCGTTTTTTCCAAATTTTATTACTTTTGGTATTCTAATTACATTCATAGTAAAAGTTAGATTTTCAATTATTATTATACTTACTTTTTACCATCAATAATCAGGATTTTAACTACATAAGATACAATAATCATAAGTTTGTTAATCATTCCAACTCGTGATAATAAAAAATTTCAAAGAACTTGCAACAAACCGTGAAAAAAAAGACGCGCTAGGCATTTTAGAAGCAGGACTTGATGCAGCATTACCTGGTAATACATTAAGAAAAATTGTGAAAAGAGACAAACTTGTCATAGGTAAAAAGACTATTTCGCTCTCAAAATATGCTAGAATTTTTGTTGTTGGATTTGGCAAAGCTGCTGATTCGATGGCAAAAACAGTCTATTCGCTAGCCAGAATTAATGGTGGTATCATAGTAATTCCATGCGGTACAAGGTCTGTATTAGTAAATAAAAAATTCAAGATTTTTCATGCTGGCCATCCTATACCTAATAAACAGAGTGTTGATGCCGGAAAACAAATTGTAGAATTTTTAAAAAATAGAAAACCATCTGATTTTGTAATATTTTTAATATCTGGTGGAGGCTCCTCCTTATTGTCACTACCTGACGGTATATCGCTTTTAGACAAAAAAATTACCACTAGTTTATTATTAAAATCAGGTGCAAACATACGAGAAATAAACTGTGTAAGAAAACATCTCTCTAAAATTAAAGGAGGAAAACTAGCAGAAAATCTCTCATGTGACGCAGTATCACTCGTAATGTCTGATGTTGTCGGTGATGACTTGTCAGATATCGCATCAGCACCTGTCTATTTTGATGATACTACTTTCAAAGATGCATATAAAATATTAACAAAATATGGCCTTAAAAAACGCATACCGCGAAGTGTTCTAAAAAGACTAGATCTTGGAGTTCGTAATAAAATACCGGAGACTCCTAAATCTTCAAAAATAAGAAATCACATTATTGCTACAAACAATGACTGTCTTTATGCAATGGCAGAAAAAGCACGACAATTTGGTTATGCTGTAAGTACAATCCGCTCTTTATCTGGTGATGTAAAACTTGTTTCAAAAAACCTACTAAAATCATTTCTAATGAAAAAACACTCTTGTCTTATTTTTGGTGGTGAACCTACCGTAAAAGTAATAGGAAACGGAAAGGGGGGAAGAAACCAAGAGCTAGTCCTATCTGTGTTTGACAAAATTCAAAACAATAGGAAAAATGTAGTAATAGCATCTTGCGGAACTGATGGAAAAGATGGAAATACTAATGCCAGTGGAGCAATCATAGAAAGTTCTAAAGACAGAATTGATGATATACAAAATTTTCTAAAAAATAACAATTCGTATTATTTTTTTAAAGAACATAAAGGCTTGATATTTACTGGACCTACACACACAAATCTTATGGATATCGGCACATTGTTAACTAGTCAATAGCTTTGCAGCAATGTTTTGTGATGGTTCGATTATTTCAAATTGAACCAGAAGATTTCTCTGTTCTATTATCATTTTTATGAAATTTACTCTAGCTTCTATGAAATGATCATGATTTTGTTTTTTTCCTGTCAACTGTTCGTACATTGATTTTAGATCAAGCATGATTTTTACGGCATCGCCATTTTTTATTATGAATCTACCTATGGCCCAAAAGATCCCGACATGAAGTGCAATGTATTTTGATCGTTCATTTGATATTTTATCCAAATATCTCTCAACATGATCTCTTATCTGTTCAAATTTTGTCTCAGCATTTTGAATGACCCATGAGATCATTTTCTCGTTACCATCAAAATAACAGAGATGTTCCATATGTCAACCAAAAAGGCGTTGATTGTCTATATATTTTGAATATTGCACTGAATAATAAAAATGAAAACTTGATGGCGTGTTAGAGACAAACTCTTTCTTCACTAATATGGTGGATGAATTAGTAGAGTTTTCTGAATATGACCCAGAACTAGCAGAAGGTTTAAAATGGATAGATGTCGAAGCACAAAAGCGCGGTCTTACATTTTATGAGATGGTGTTTCACGTACTGCATAGATATGATATTGACATCAAAGCAAAAGAATGGTTATCTACAAGAAACTAGTCTCATGTAATTCCAGAACAAATATCATTTAATAAATTTGGATTGTATTGCCCTGCTGCTGTTTTGACATCTGATCTGTGGATTACTTTGCAAATAATATCAGGAAAAATAAAGTTTGTAAAAAGAAAAATGCTCAAAAGTAAAACTCCTATCACAATAATAATTCCTATTGGTATTTTCATTTTTGTTTAAATCCTCTATTGGTGTCTTTTTTCCAGAGGTACGTATTCGCATCCGGATGGTCCGCAATACTTTCCTACATAGACTGCTTTTGGTCTGTAAAGCATTGGTTTTGGTGCAGCTTCTGCAAATTTTTCTTCAATAATATGAGCTGTCCATCCTGCAACTCTTGAGATTGCAAAAATTGGTGTATTCAAATCCATTGGAATTTTTAGCATATAGTAAGCGGACGCACTATAAAGATCCACATTTGGAAAAATATCTGATCCTTTTACCTTTTTCATCTCTTCTTCTGTGATATCTTCAACTTTTTTTGTAATCTGATACCAATGATCTCCTGTTTTTTCAGATAACCGTCTTGATAATTCTCTGAGCACTTCGGCCCGTGGATCAAATGTCTTGTATACTGCATGTCCCATCCCCATTATTTTTTTACCATGGGCAAGTTTTTCTTTAATCCATGGTTCAACGTTGTTTTCGGTCTTGATATCTAAAAGCATCTTCATTACTTGAAAATTAGCTCCTCCATGTAATTCGCCACTTAGCGCACCGATGGCGGCACTAACTGCGGCATACATATGAGCACGAGTAGATGCTACTTCTCTTGCAGCAAAAGTAGACGCGTTAAAACTATGTTCAGCATGTAAAATCAAACAAATATCAAAAATTCTTGCAAATTCGTTATCCGGTATGTTTCCTGTAAGCATGTAAAGAAAATTAGCGGCATGACTAAGATCTTTTGATGGTTGAATGATTTTCTTTCCATTGCGAGTTCTGTCCCAGCACGCTACGATTATTGGTAGTTTGGAAATAAGATCAATTGCTCTGGTATAATTTGTAGGTTTGTCATCTGATTTTTCATTGTCATATGCAGAAAGGATTGCCACCGAAGATTGTAAAACATCCATGGGGTTTGCTGTTTTTGGTAAATTCTCAAGATTCTTCTCTAGGCCTTCTGGGACCTTGCGGGAAGCCACAAGTTTGTCATTAAATTCAGAAAGTACATTTTTTGATGGTAGGTCATCATTAAGTAACATGCATGCAGTTTCTTCAAAAGTAGATTTTTTGACTAGGTCCAAAATGTCATATCCTCTGTAAATCAGTTTGCCGTTTATGCCATCAATTGCAGAAATTTTTGTATCAGCTACCTCGATATTGCGAAGACCGATGTTTTTTGTTTGCACTAATATTACTGCAAAAATTGCGTATTAAAATTATACCATACTATTCAACTTGATATATCGTAAACTAAATGCAAACTTTACAACAGATCCTAAAATTTTCCTTACCTACGCTACATTTTATTTTACTTTTTTTACTAAAAATTCTTCAATTGGTCTTTGGTAGGTGTATTCCTCTAATTTCTCATTGAGCGATTCTAAGAAAACATCAGTTGTTCCACTATCAAACTCAGCGAATATGCCTCTTAGGTATTCTGGATGATCATAGCAATCAGGCAAATAAGCCTAAATTTCTCATATAAGATCCTAAAAACATCATGCAGTAATTTGCAGCCACCTATTTCAAATAATGATTCTTCCAAGGCTAAACTAACTAGCGCTTTTTTTGCCTTGTTAGTATCAGGAAACAATGTTCCTGTATATGAGAAATTTGCTATAATGTACTTGTCCTTTAGAAAAGCTACATGCTGGATAAGAAGTCAAAAATTAAGCAGTTTGTCTAATCTGACAACTTTGTGCCATATAGCACAAATTTCCAAAAAAGGTTGAAAATGACCGAAATGGAAGACAGTTTCATAAAACTTGTTGATGAATTTGTCTTAGTTTCAAAGGAACCCGAAGTTCTTGAAGAAATAGGTCAGCTTGACAGGGAAGCAAGACTACTTGGAATAACATTTTACGATATGTATTGTGTTGTTTTACAAGATGTGGCAGGACATCAAAATCTTGTATCACAATTCAAAATTTTCATGAATGCAAAGAAAACCGTTTGAATATTTTTGGTTTAAATGAGGGTCATTCTGCCTTGATAATTCTATGACAAGAACTAAAGTAGTATGTGTTTCTCATAAAGAAGACGCAGACGGAATAGGCGCAGCTTCACTCGTTAGACAAGCATTTGGTGGAGAAACAAAACTGGTTGACTATCCGGGTCTTATGACTGGGCTTGAACAATTAAAAAACAACGAGTCTTTGAAGACTTTGTATATTTGTGACTTGGGCTTGAGTAAAACTAATCAAGACCAATTTATCGAGTTATTGACTGTACTTAGAAAAAAACGAGTTTCAATTACATACATTGATCATCATGATTTAGATGAAAATATAAAAAAGAAAATTAAATCACTCAAAGTTAAACTAATTCATAACGTCAATGAATGTACTACGGTTCAGGTATATGATGCATTTAAGAAAAAATTGACAGACCACAGTGCTTTCGTAGCTGCATGCTCTGCAATAACAGACTATATGGAAGACAAGCCGCTGGGTTCAAAACTTCTTCAAAAATTTGATAGGCAATTTGCTTTGCTTGAAGCCACTGTTCTTACATTTACTATTGTAAGTCACCAAAAAGACGGTGAATACCTACTTTATCTTGTAGATGAACTAAGTGAAGCAAAATATCCACATGATATTCCAAACGCATTTGAATTTGCTCGCTTACAAGCAGAAAAAATTTCTGCCGTGATTCAAAAAGTAAAAGATAACATGAAAACCATGAAAAATCTTGCATACATGGAGGTTACTGACTCTGGTGCAAGCATGGTCGTAAATTTTGTTTTAGGCATGTCAGGAAAAGATGTGGGGGTGTCTTACAAATTAAGAGAGGACCATGGGATTTATGCGGTCTCCATTAGGGGATCTAGATCATCTAAGGTTCATCTTGGAAGAATTGTTAACACACTTGCAACTGAACTTGGAGGCTCTGGTGGAGGACATGACAAGGCATGTGGTGCAGTCATACCAAAAGAAAAGCTCAGCATTTTTCTAAAGAAATTTAATTCTAAATTGACACATTGATGATAAAAAAGCTATTTCCTTTTAGAACTTAAAACATTTCTGCTATTACGTCTATTTCCACACAAGAATTTAAGGGGAGGCTTGCAACACCTATGGCTATTCTGCTATGCTGCCCCTTTGTTCCAAATATCTTGAAAATCAAATCCGATGCAGCGTTAATTACTTTAGGCTGCTCAGCAAATTCTGGTGTAGAGTTGACAAATCCAGAAATTCTAACGATTCTTCTGATTTTATCCAAACTTTCAAGTTCATTTTTGATCTGGGCAAGTGTGTTTATTATGCAAAGTTTGGCAGCCTTTTGCGCCTCCTCAATTGAAATGTCTTTTGGAACCTTTCCCACATATGCTACTTTGCCATCCTTTATTGGAATTTGACCTGAGACAAATACAAGTTTGCCTGTAACCACAACAGGAACATAAGAGCCAGCGGGTTTTGGAGGACTTGGAAGGATGATATTAAGCGAAGCAAGTTTTTCATTTATCATAAAATCTGGTTTTACTTTATGTGTTTTAACTTTATCTTCGTCTCCATAAAATATGAAAAATTTTCTACATCTATGAATTTTGTAAAATATATAATAACATACATAGCAAATTATAATCTTATATAACCCACCATAGGAGTATGAATTCTATCGAAATGAATAAAACCACTCTAAAAATTTCATGTACTGCTATATTTCTGATTTTGCTTTCATCATATGCAGGAACTACCAATGCTTATGCAGTTTGGGGACATGGCATATCACATGGTCCATCATTTGGTCATGTCTATGATTATACCTATACAGACGGACTGAAAATAGATAGTAAGGCTTTTGATATATCCAAATTCAGACAAAATATACCCACTCAGACATTGTATGTAAATGTGCCATCAACAATTACCTTGAAGGTTTTTCACACTGATGGTGTACAATCCCTGCAACATGTTGCACTTTACATAACCAATAGTAACGATCCTACAGTTTATTCAAATGGTGAATGGATAGCATATGATAAAGGCATTGGCCCAACAATACATGATCCTAACAAAATATTCAAATCAGTTACAGTAAATGTATCTTCGCAAGGTCACTTCATGTATCTGACATTTAAGATAATTCCACAGGCATCGATGGATACTTCAAACATCATTGTAAAATCATGGGATTATAGAAACGCTGCAATACAAAGTACTGTTATTGGTGCTTTACAGATTATAAAGTGGCAATCATCACTAACCTGAAAATAATATTCTAAATAGAATAAAATATTTCGAGATTTTTTACTTTATTTTATCATTGTTAAAATAGATTTGTGGGCTATGTTTTTTACGAATAGATTCCATCCATAGACTATATTATGTTGTGTGATTAAAATACTCAATATGGAAAAAGGACATCATACAACCCAAAAAGATCTGGACATATTGGTGTCAAAACTGAATGCTCTTGAGGTTTCCGCAACTGACAACTTTCAAAAATCACTTATTGGTGTGCTAAAGGTACTTGTTGAAAACCAATTACAATCCTTTAATGAATTTGAACATCTAAAAAAGGCAATTGATTTGCTTACACTACAGATCTTCAAAGTTGAACGTAAAGCAGATTCATGATCTGAATCTTCAAATAGATGCTACAATTTATTTTAAAATGATGTTAAATTACTAGTTGGAAGACATTTAATAAAAGATTAAATTCAGGCTAACATTTTTTTGAAGCACATGAAAGAACCTCATAATTATCGAAAAGTAGGGTATTCTATGATTGTAATCTCTGTATCACTTACTATCATTGGTTTGGTCACGTGGTCCATAGGAAGCAACTATCATTTTGGTACTGGACTTATGGCTGGGCAAGAAATTGACGCCATGACACCAAAACAAGGTTACAACATTGTTTCTTTTGATTATGCTGCGCCTATAGGTTCAAAATTAAAATTGCTTGATCATACTGATTCTATTAATGACACAAAAAAACTTCAAGACCAGTACCAACAGAGTGCCAAAGGATTTCAAATCCTCATCTTTGGGAACTCTCACGATAGTAATGTTGATTTAATGGCACATGCAGAAGTAGCTGCTTTTACTCCAACACAAGGCTATAGTGTCATTTTCTTTAATAAAGCAATGCCTGTTGGTGCAAAATTAACTATGAATAAACACGATGATTTGCTTGTTAATGCTACCGCGGACGAACAAAAACAACAAGAAGAAAATAAAGACCCAGAAGTTAGCGTAATAATTCTAAGTTCATCTTATGCAGATAATTTGAAGATGGTATTAGGTTCTAATTCATCATCTACCAATGCTCAACCTGCACAAAGTATATTGTCAACGGTCCCATCTATTGCTCTGCCAGTTACTAACACTAGTGCAATAACTGATAATCCTAACAACGAATCTGCGACAATCTCTGAAAAAGTAAATGCTACCATAACTCATGCAAATCAAACCACTACAAATGGTACAAACAAATCTGTAAATCTCAGTGAAAACATAGGTATTACTTCGAAATAATACTTCAAATTAGAACATCAAAGTAAATCTTCATCAATTTCTTCTATTGGATCTAAGTATTGTGTACATGAACATTGTGGTATGAGGCATTTGCCTACTTTTGCAAGAGAATGGTTTTTGTCTGATGGTTCATGTGCTTGATCAATATGATGACATCTCTTGCAATTCATATACAAAAGAAATTTTATCTTTTATTTAACATTTGATTTGTATCAACTTTCAATCTGGTGCTAATAAGAAAATTTAATTTTTATAAAATTTTGTGTATAAATGTCTTTTTGAGTCATCAGTTGGAGCTGTTTGTTCTTTTTTGAAATGAAAAAATGAGCATTTCTAGGATTTTCCCCATTTTTCTCTAACCAGTCAATGAAATCATCAGGAAGACTAGGTTTTATTTCTGAAAAATCAAATTGTAAAATGAATTCCCATGAAGTGTCATGCTGTATCGTTTTTAAAATTTCTAAATGGTTTTTGTTCCCAAACAGTCGAGGATCTAATGCTTTAAGAAATTGTAATCCCACATCAGCCGAAATCCTTTCGGATTTTTTATTTGACTCTCCAGCAAATATTGCGTCTCCCTCAAACATTATGAATGGAGGTAATTCCGGCTGCAGGCCGTTTATTGACATCACATCATGTTTATAGTTTATTACAATATTCAAATCCGAATCGTTCTCATACATTCTTCCTGTGAATTTTTTATCAAATAGAGACTTAATGCTGTTGTATAAAATTTTGTGGGAAGACAAGTTTATCTTTTTATTTCAGTTGCCAAGCCGTTGTTGAAATGTTTTTCTTGATAATTTTTTAAATCAAGACTATCTCTATCTACCTCCCATCCGGATTTTTCAAAGTGCTCTGCAATTTTTTTCTCTGCAGTTTCATGACTAGTAACATGATGTTTAAAAAATCTAATAACCTCATGGTGAGCATTGGCAAGACATTGGTTAGTACCATATTTCCAAATTCGAAGATGGTCTCTGTTTTGAATTGGGCCGTCCACCTTTTGTGCGGTTTGGTGGGCCCACTTACCGTTTATTTTTATGGAATGACTCCACCAAAAAGTGTTTCCGTCCCATTTTAATTCATCAACTACTTGTTTACAGGATGTATTATAAAAAATCAAATTAATTGGATCGCTTTCTCTTTTTATGATGAAGTTATGGGTATAATTTGGGAACAACATAGATCTCGTTGAATTGTCATGAATTAAAAGATTTGTCAAAGGTGACTCGAAAGCATCTTAGAAAAAGACCACGTTTAAGCGAAATGTTACGTCTACGAACTACAATATAGATGAGATAGGATTGTTAACACTATCAAAATTACTTTGTTAATTTATGTTTACTACGATTTACTAGGATCTGAAAGTTATCATTTTAGATATTTTATAATTAAAATTAAACTATATTAAATAAAGAAAATTATCACATCAAATTTGAATTACATACAAATAACCAACCAACCGTTGAACTATGTGCAAGCAAATAACCTCATAAAAGAAACCAGTCCATATCTTTTACAACATGCATACAATCCAGTAAAATGGTATGCCTGGGGAGAAAAAGCATTAAAAAAAGCAAAAGATGAAAATAAACCCATTTTTTTAAGCATAGGATATAGTGCTTGTCATTGGTGCCATGTAATGGCGCACGAATCATTTGAAAATGAAGATATTGCGCAAATTATGAACGAGAATTTTGTTAATATCAAAGTAGATAAAGAAGAACGTCCAGACATTGATGATATTTATCAAAAAGTTTGTCAGCTAACAACTGGCAGCGGAGGTTGGCCATTGAGCGTGTTTCTTACTCCTGAACAAAAACCATTTTATGTTGGTACTTATTTTCCGCCACTAGGCAACTACGGTAGACCTGGTTTTGGCAGTTTACTTAGACAGTTATCACAAGCTTGGAAAGAAAAACCACATGATATAGAATCTGCCACTGAGAATTTCATGAACGCATTGCAACGAACTGAATCGATATCCTCATCAACAAAACTAGAGAAAACAATACTCGATGAAGCTGCATTAAATCTTCTTTCCATGGGGGATCCTGTAAATGGAGGATTTGGGCAGGCCCCAAAATTTCCTAACGCTGCAAATCTTTCTTTTATGTTAAGATACTCCAAACTTTCTGGAATTACAAGATTTCAAGAGTTTGTTTTCAAGACTCTAAACAAGATGGCAAATGGAGGAATTTATGATCATCTTGGCGGTGGATTTCACAGATATTCTACAGACTCTAGATGGCTTGTACCTCATTTTGAAAAGATGTTATATGATAATGCCCTATTGCCAATAGTTTACGTCGAAGCATATCAAATTACTAAAGATTCAAGATATCTTGAAATTGTAAATCAAACTTTACAGTATGTATTACGTGAGATGAGATCTTCTGATGGCGGATTTTATTCTGCACAGGATGCAGATTCAGAAGGCGAAGAAGGTAAATTCTATGTTTGGAAGAAAAATGAGATCCAAAAAATCATCGATAATGATGCTGAAATCTTTTGTCTTTATTTTGATGTAACAGATGGTGGAAATTTTGAGGGCCACACCATACTACACAATAGCATCAACATTTCTACTGTAGCATTTCAATTTGGTAAAACAGAACAAGAGGTAAAAGAGATAATAAGAAAATGTTCTGAAAAACTCTTAGAATTACGCTCAAAACGAGGGGCCCCAGGAAGAGACGAAAAAATCCTTACAAGCTGGAATGCTTTAATGATATCTGCATTTGTCAAAGGATTTAGAATATCAGGTCAAACAAGATTTTTAGAAGCTGCAGAAAACTGTGTGAACTTTATACAAGAAAAACTCATCAAAAATGGAGAGCTCTTAAGAACTTACAAAGATGGACAGGCAAAGCTCAAGGCATATCTTGATGATTATGCCTATTTTGCAAATGCACTTTTAGATCTTTTTGAAACAATTCCAAATAAAAAATATCTTGAACTTGCAATCTACTATGCAAATTATTTACTTGAACATTTTTGGGATGAGAATGAAAAAAACTTCTTTTTTACTGCAGACAATCATGAACAGTTGATTATTAGAACGAAAAACATATACGATCTATCGCTTCCGTCAGGAAATTCAGTTGCAGCAAACACATTCCTGAGACTATATCATATAACACAAAACAACAGGTATCTTGATGTTTCAGTTAAGATCATGGAATCACTTTCAACAATGGCAGCAGAAAACCCATTTGGGTTTGGGCAACTATTAATTGTAATGTACATTTACCTACAAAATCCAATTGAAATAACTCTGTTAAACGAGGAAAATAACGAGATTTATACAAATCTCACTAAACGATTTTTACCAGAATCAATACTGGTTACAATTCCAAAAGCGGAATACTTGGATGACCTAAAAAATTATCCGTTTTTTGCAGGAAAAAAATATGATAAAACAAAGACCAGGGTTTTCATATGCAAAAATTTTACATGTTCATTACCGCTTGATTCATTGGCAGAGATAGAAAAATTACTTTAAATTTTTTATATTTATCTCTAGTCTTTGTCCAACACTAGGACTGCCCATTCTTTCATATCTGCGTTTTGGCATGGTGATTGTTATTGCTGTTTGCGCGTAACTTTTTATTGCAATTGTTGGTTGGGATTGTAGTATTGCTTCAATAAAAGGGGATATTTGTTCTCTGAGTTCTGGGTCTAGTTTTTTATTTATTGCATCAAGCATGAGCTGTTTTTGTGATATGGGTTCTGTCTGTACATCTTCAATAAGTGATAATTGGACTGTCTGACCATTGTCTACAAGCTGTTGAATTTGATAATGAATTACTTCCGACATGTGTAGTCCTAAATAGTGTTAGGGATTTATCTTTAACGTACAAAATCTATTCTTTTGCATCTAAAACACCTTTTTTAATTTGTTCTGCTCTGCGCTTAATTATTTGATGAAATTCTTGAATGTCATCAAGACCTGGTTTTTGTTTCTGATTTGCGTATGCCTGTAAGAATCCCGAATATACACAACCAATTATTATTCCAAAAGTTGCAGCAGTAATATCTGTCATATCTGAAGTATATTCTTGTGCAAACTGCTTGTAAGATGAAGCCTCACTAATGTAGTAATCTATAAGATTATTAATGAAATCTTTGGTTGTCGCAGGAATGGTCAACAGTTAAGATTTCAAACTATCGTTTATAATGTTTGATTTTAAAGAATGTGAACCAAAACTAACTTTAAATTAAAACGCATAATTATTCAAAATATGTCTAGGCCTATTGCGGTGATGTTGATGGAACATGAAATAACAAGAAAATTGGCAAAAAGAATGAAGGAATCATGCAAAACTTACGTCACTACAGGCAGCTCCGCACATCTAATCACAGATATGCAAGAGTACATCAATCATGTTGTACAACACATCTGGAAAGAAAATAATAGACTATTTGAGATGGCTGAGATGGCATTAAAAGATAATGTAGACCAAGTAAATGCAAATCTAGATGATGTTGAGAAATCAACACTTAGAGAAATTGGGAAAAGTAGAACAGATTATGAAAAGATAGCAAAAGAGCTGGAACAAAAATTCACTGGAAATTCATCTTGATGTCATGTAATTAGAGAAAATACTAACATAATATTGACCTAGTTTCTTTTTAGATTGATCGGAAATTCTTTGTCATGCCTATAGAAATTAATAGAATAAATAAAGAATGTCCGCAGTGTAAGAACTCTACCATGTTTAATACTGGTAAAGGCTATTTTTGTGGAAAATGCTTGAGCACAACTCAAATGGCTTAATTATTAATCATTTTTACCTACAAACATGCAATGGAAGCTTGAGCGAGAAGGAGATTATTTTCGAATCTTTGATGAGAACAAAAACATTGCAGGATATTTTGCTCCAGAGTATGGTGATATATTTCCACAAGAAAAAGCTGATGAGGTAATTGAAGAAATGCATAAAAAACATGAAAAAATTCCTGGTGGCTATCTATTACTTCCCATGATAAAGTTTGGAATATTTGGTCTTGATAACGAAATAGAAATGGATTATCTTGAGGCAAGAATGGACGAAGTAAGAGATAGAATTTTGTGGTGGCAAAAATTCATTGCATCTCAAAAAAACCAAAATCACAAAATTCGCGTATCTCACACAGACCCAGACATGTTAAGCATCACCCTTCCAATCTCATTTGTTGCACCAGTTCCTTTAGAAAAAAATGTCCTCCTTGAAGAACTCAGATCCTCACTTGATGTGTTAAATAATCAAGGTCTGCTGTAGAACTTTGCCTAAAAAATTATTCTGAATTGGTTTTGGCTTTATTAAATGAATCAAGAGCTCTTGTTTCATAATAGAATGACTGTTCTAAGAGTTGATCCGACCTGATCTTAGTAGAATTGTCTCCTGTCTGGATCCATTCTTTTAAGAGTTTATCACTATCAAGTTGCGCTTGAGTAGAAAGTCTGAATAATTCTAAAGAAGGGGCAAAAGGCTCTGGGGGTTTTATCTTGTTATATTTTGATAACATATCGCTTAGAACAGCCATATGCGTATCTGAAATTTGTAATATGTCCTGTTTTGTTATGTTTCCATTTTGATACAGTGTTATTTTTGTATCATAATCAGCAGTCGCATTTTTGAGATCATTTTGTATCTGTGCAAGGCTGTCACCAAAACTCTGGCCTGATATTTTTGCTTGATCAAGATTATAATTTAATATGATGACTCCGCCAATTATTATTGCTCCTGCAACAATTGCCATCTGGATTTTCCTTTTTGGATTTGGAGCTTTCTTTTTCTTCAACACTGTTGGTAATTTTAGATACGAAATAAATCTATTCTAAAAAACACAAATCTTTTTTGAAAGCTACTCTAATCGATATAGGTTCCTTCGGCGTCTGCTTTGAGCTCTATTATTAACACACTTCCACTGATATAGGAATCATTTCTTACAGTACGAACACGTCCTACCTCCAAGTGATACGGCCAAATATCAACTACAACAGTTCCTATCTTTACATCAGATGGTGCATCAGTAATAACGATGTCTTCTTTTTTTATTCCGTAATCGACAAGCTTCTTTATGCAATGATTAAGTAACGGTTCTGGTAATCCGTGGTTTATTGCCCAAACAGTACCCTCGTATTCAATTTTTTCCAATTTCTGATAAGTTAATTCACTTCTATAATTATCCTTCGAAAAACGATCGCAAATAAATTTAGCCTAAAAACAAAATTAATTTTTTATAAATATGATTTTAACAATAGCTTCTTACATTTGTTATTGACTTACAACATTTAGCGTCATTGTACTTACAACCCTTGGCATACTGCGTATTTTAAGAGAAATTGCTTTGTCAAAGTTTTCTTGCGTATCTGCCTCCATCTCAACTATGATGTCATATGCCCCAAATGTCACAAATGCATTCTTGACTTGGGGAACGCGCTTTAATTCCTCTACGACGTATTCTTCTGCTCCAAGATCGCAGTTTAGTAAAATGTATCCTTTATGCACAAATTCACTTCAAATTAGTTCTTACTTAACTTTTGTCTGTTATTTTAAAAAGCCAACGAAGGGATTTGGACCCTCGACCTTCTGATTACAAGTCAGATGCTCTAGCCAGGCTGAGCTACGTTGGCATTAAGTAAGAGGAAAGTTAGGGTGGTTTAAAATGTTATTACATTGACAAGTTAATAGATAATCATTAAAAAAATAATTAGCGTAACAACTATTTAATATCAAAAATCAATAACATGCAGTGAAAAAAGACAATATACCAATTGTACGTGTAGATAAAAATCTTATTTTGCAAAAAAAGAAGTATTTTGTAGGAAGTGTAATACTACACGATATTTCACGTATAATTAAATCGCTTGAACAAAAAATATACTTTGTAACTTTTCAAAAAGGTGCGAAAACCAAACTCCATTACCATGAGGCAGGCCAGACATTAATTGTAACTGAAGGCATGGGGATGCTTGTCATATATCAGAAAATTAAGGGCACTGTAAAAACAGGCTTGAAAATTAGGCAGATTTCAAAAACTTCCCTTAAAAAGGGGGATGTTGTCTATATTCCAAAATATGCTTTACATGTGCATGGTTCTACAAGTCAAAAGCAAAAATTTTCTCATATTGCAATTAATTCACACACATCAGCAGGACTAGAAGCAAAAACAATATGGTTTGATTCAGATTTAGAAACTTTTGCAAAGAAGATATCATAACGAATACTATGATTACACGAAATCACGGTTTTATCCAAAAAATTCTTTATTTGTACGCTGTAGCAATCAAAACATCCCATGGAAATTCTATCTTTTCATTTTTAATAAATGGGAAGGTGTTTTTCTCTGCTTCTTTTTTGATCGCTATAACTATTTCAGTTCCTTTAGTTTTAATTTTTGGCCAAATTGAATTTGCAGTAGAATTCATGTAATCTGTCCAATATTCCTCAAAGTTGCCTATATGATAAGTAAAAGTAAATTTTTTTATTTTTATATCTAAAAACCCCGCGGTGCTTATTTCCTTTTGTAAATCTTCTGGATTTCCAAATCTGTGAACTGTAGGGGTTCCTTTTACTCTGATATCTGGAATGTAGTGTAGAATTGAATTCATTATACAACTAAAATATGGTACGCCTGTCTGTGTTCCATGAACTGCTATTGCAATTTTGCCATCTTTTTTCATGATGTCACTAATTGATTTTAGTACTTTGTGTGCATCTGGGAAGAACATCAACCCATACTGGCAAACCATCTTATCAAAATTTACATGAAAACCAAGGTTTTCTGCATCCATCTCAATAAAATCTGCATTTTTAATTTGAATTGATTTTTTTGCAATACCAAGTGCTACCTGCGAAATATCTATTCCGACAAGAGTTCCTGTATTTCCAAGCAAGTATGAAATTTCTTTTGAAACTACACCTGTTCCACATGCTACATCTAATACAGAATCATCGGGTTTGATTTCTGCAGCTTTTACTAATTCTTTTGTTGATTTAAAAGGTCCAACATCACTATTTGCCCAATTATTGTGATATTGGGATGCAACTGTATTCCAATTTGTTCTAGTGTTGATTTTGTATTCAATTGGATTAAATGTTGAACTCATAGTTACTTTGATAATATTTATTCAAGTTAATCTTTTCTGCATCATCATTGTTGGGTCTGGTTTGTAATTTAAAAGGAATTTGAGAAGACATCCATGTTCTTTTGATTAAATAAAATCGGAATAGCCAAAGCTTAAATTAATTACAATTAAACAAATCACATGCCATTTTTCAAGGTGAACGTGACAATAGAAAACAAACCAGAGATAAGTGATCCTGAGGGCGAGACTATATTGAATGATTTGATTCTAAAAGATCATCATGATACCTCTGTGAAAAGGATTCGTTCTGCAAAGATGCTTAAATTTGATGTGGACGCAAAAAATCGAAAGATTGCTGAAAAAACGGTGCTTGATTTGTGTAATGAATTTAGAATTTACAATCCACTTGTCAGTAAAGTATCTGTTGAAAGTTTTGATGCCTAACTACTTTTTATGACCTTGCGGTTCAAAGCAGTGGTATCCTCCAAGGCGCCATCTATCAATAGTTTACTTCGCAAGTATTTTGACAAATCTGTTTCAGTTATAATGCCAGCGAGCTTACCATCCTCAAGAACAAGGAGTCTGCGAATGTTCTTGTTAATCATTTTTTGAACTGCGTCCTCTATTGGAGTCATGGGTTCTACCCATCTAAAATTGTGTGACATTATCTCAGATAGAGGCACGTCCGAACTTTTCCTATCTGAAGTTGAGACTTTACGAGCAAGATCTCTTTCTGTAACCAATCCTATGGGAGTACCGTCTTTTATAACCACAAGGGAACTGATTTCTTTTTCTGCAAGTAAAAGTGCGACGTCTTTTGCCGTCTTGTCGTGTTCTATGGTGATCACGTTACGCACCATGATGTCACGTACTTGACCCATAGCTAGTACCAAAAAGTATTAGGATAAAAATGATTTCATTTTCATTCGATTCAATTTAATAATGCTGTCAAGCAATGTAGAATTGTGAAAGTCGCCGTTGTTGTATTTCCCGGAAGTAACTGCGATCGGGATATGCATCACGTGCTTTCTGATGTTTTTAAATTAAAAACAGAGCTTGTTTGGCATACTGATGAGCTTCCAAAAAATATAGACGCTATAGTTCTTCCAGGCGGTTTTTCATATGGTGATAGGCTTCGTGCTGGAGTTATTGCTGCTCACAGCCCTGTAATTTCTGATGTTAAAAAAATGGCAGAAAAAGGGATGCCAATTCTGGGAGTTTGTAATGGATTTCAAATTCTTGTAGAGGCAGAACTATTGCCAGGAGCACTTCTTAAGAACACATCACTTGCATTCATGTGTAAATGGACTGAGATTATAGTAAAAAATAACACGACTCCGTTTACTAACAAATTGAAACTTAACCAAAGAATTCCTATTGCTATTGCAAACGGAGAAGGCAGGTATTATGCTAACAAGGAGACATTAAAATCATTAAAGAAAAACAATCAGATTGTATTTACATATGGTGAGGAAGTAAATGGGGCTTCACTTGATATTGCTGGCATATGCAACAAACAAGGTAATGTTGTAGGCATGATGCCACATCCTGAAAGGTCTGCAGAATCTATTATAAATCCAAAGAATTCAAAACCGGCTTCATTAATTTTTGAATCCCTGTTGAATACATTGGGTGTAGCATAATGAGTCTTACTCCACAAGAACATGTCTTTCTTGAAAAAAAAATTGGCCGCAAACCAAGTCCTGTAGAACTACAGATAGTTGCAGCAGAATGGTCAGAACACTGCTCATACAAATCCTCGAAAAAACATTTGAAACTGTTACCTAGAGAAGGAAGCAGAGTAATATCTGGTCCTGGTTATGACTCTGGCGTTCTAGATGTTGGTGATGGCTATGTTGTAACGGTACATATTGAAAGTCACAATCATCCCTCGGCTGTTGAACCATACGGTGGTGCGGCTACGGGTGTAGGCGGTGTTATCCGCGATATCTTATCTACGGGAACAAGACCAATTGCAATACTTGATGGTCTACGATTTGGTAATATTGAAAAAGATTCTCATGCGAGGTGGCTTTTCAAAAATGCAGTACACGGAATTGCAGACTATGGTAACTGCCTTGGAATTCCAACAATTGGCGGCGAAATTGAATTTGATAAATGTTTTACAAATTATGCGCTAGTTGACGTAGCAGCTATTGGATTTGGTAAAAAAGAAAAACTCATAAAAAATAGAGCAGATAAAGATGACTTTGTTGTTTTAATTGGTGGCTCCACGGGACGCGATGGAATTGGCGGCTCACAATTTGCATCAGATAAGCTAGAGTCAGAAAACCGTTCAGCTGTTCAAATACCAGATCCATTTATAGAAAAATTGGTTATAGAAGCAATACTTGAAGCAAGAGACCAACATTGCATAAAAGCAATGAAGGATTTGGGTGGTGGGGGTCTTTCTTGTGCTATTTCAGAAACTGCGGACGCACTTTCTGTTGGGATAGAGATGGACGTCGCACGTATTCACAAAAGAGAGGCTAGTATGTCGCCAACAGAATTAATGGTTTCAGAATCGCAAGAAAGAATGCTTGTCATAACAGATAGACAAAAGCTTCCAATATTAAAAAAAATATGTGAAAAATTCAGAGTTCCATATTCTGTCATTGGCAAAGTAAAAGAAGATAGAATGATGCAAGTCAGAGTTGAGACAAACACAATAGCAAATCTACCTAGTAGTGTAATTGCAAATGCTCCACTTTTAGACAGACCTGCATCAAAACCAAAATACCTAAAAAAAATTGAAGAGGTAAAAAAACCAAATACCCCAAAAGACCTAACTGGAACACTACTTCAAATGCTTGCAAATCCTAACATTGCAAGCAAAATCTGGGTATATGGGCAATATGATCATGAGGTTGGAATAAGAACTGTAATAAAACCAGGACATGATGCATCTGTTCTCAGATTAGATAATGGTAAATTCCTATCTGTAAAGATTGATGGTAATTCAAAACAATGCTACATTAATCCTCGTCAAGGTGCCATGGGATGCTTTGAAGAAGCATGTAGGAATGTTGTTTGTACTGGAGCTACCCCAATTGGCATGGTTGATCATTTACAGTTTGGAAATCCAGAAGATCCTGAAATTTTTTGGACATTTAAAGAATCATTGGAAGGAATATCTGAATTTGCAAAATATTTTGAAATTCCATGTGTTGGAGGAAAAGTTAGTTTTTATAATGAAACAGACAATGGACCAATAAAACCAACCCCCTTGATCGGGGTTCTTGGATTGATAGATAAAAAACCATTATTTACACAAAAAATTACAAATAACAACATACTTGTTATTGTAGGAGAAACAAAAGATGAACTTGGCGGCTCTGAGTATTATGAATACATACACGATATAATTGGCGGAACAGCTCCAGTAGTAGATATGAAATCTTCCAAACTATGTCAACAAACCATATTGGAATTGATACATCAAGGACTGGTAAATTCTGTGCATGATTGTTCAAAAGGCGGTCTTGCGGTAGCGGTATCTGAACTATGCATTACAAATGATATGGGCTGCGTGATATCAATGGATAAAATACCTGGACAAAAACTAAAACCTGACGAAATTCTATTTTCTGAATCTCACTCTCGTTATCTATTAGTTATAGATTCAAAGAATTCTGATAAAATAAAATCTCTGCTAAAACAAAAAAATGTATCATATGCATTCATTGGTAAATTTTCTGGTTCCAGTATAATATTTAAAAACAAAACAAAGACGATTACAAATCTAAGGATTGATAAAGCACGAGACAAATGGGCAAACTCGTTGGGGGCATTGGTTACTCATGGTTAAGGAAAACTGTGGAGTTGTAGGCATCTTTAGTCTAGATGGTGCAAATGTTATCCCGATGATAATTGATTCCCTAAGGGCGCTTCAGCATAGAGGACAAGAAGCGTGGGGGGTAGCTGTTCCAAAAAAACAACCATACAAACAACTTGGATTAGTATCCTCGGCAGTTTCAGAATTTGACAAAGTTACAAGAGAATATGCATCACCTGCAGCAATTGGTCATGTAAGATATTCTACTATGGGAGGAAGTAACTTGGAAAATGCTCAGCCATTAAAGGTAAAAGATCTCTGTATTGCACATAATGGTACAATATCTAACGTTGAAGAATTATCAGGAATGGTAGGAGGGTGTACTTTTACACCACAAAATGTTAGCGATACGTTGATTGCAGCTAAGCGATTGGTTTCGCTCATGTCAGAAAACGGTAAGCTTGGCAAGGCACTTTCAATTTTAAAAAATGAGATGGTTGGATCATTTTGTTTTACTTTTGTATCTGACGATAATGCTGTGTATGCAGCTCGTGATCCAAAAGGATTTAGACCAATGGTTGTTGGTTTCAGAAAAGATACTAATACGTATATTGTAGCTTCAGAATCTGCTGCACTTGCAGCAGTTGGCGCACAACTGATTCGTGATGTAAAGCCGGGTGAGTTGATAAAAATTAGTAATGCTGGTTTAGAATCAGAAATGTTTTCTGAAGAAAAAAAGTCAGCTCACTGTTCATTTGAGTTTACCTATTTTGCACATCCTTCTAGTGTTATGGAAGGCTCTAACATCTACATGGTACGAAAAAAAATTGGGCAGTATCTTGCAAGAAAGTTTCCAATTAAAGACGCAGATATAGTAATTCCCGTGCCTGATTCCGCAAGACCAGCTGCACTAGGATATGCTCAGGAATTGGGAATTCAATTTGAGGAAGGCTTGTTAAAAGATAGGTACAGTAGAAAGGGACCATTACGAAGTTTTATTGAGCCGCATCAAAGTGACAGAGTCGAAATAAACCGTTGGATAATACCAATTACCCAAGTTATTGATGGTAAACACGTAGTTGTAGTTGATGACAGCCTTGTAAGGGGAACAAGCTCTAAGGCAATAATAAAGGCCTTACGACGAGCAGGAGCAAAAAAAATTAGCATGGTAATAACATTTCCACCAATAAAATTTCCATGTTATGCTGGAATTGACTTTCCTTCACAAGAAGAACTAGTAACGTTTTTTGATAATAGTGATGACTATTCTGAAGAAGTAATGATAGAAAAAGTGCGACAACTTATCGGTGCCGATTTTTTGGGATACAATGACGCAAAGAATTTGGCAGATGCGATTGGAATCGATGTTAATTCGATGTGCTTTACATGCTCTACTGGGGATTATTCTCCGCTTGGAATAAAACCCGCCTTTAAGAGCAGAGCTGAAATTAAAGGGGAATAAATTGGAATTAGCATATGTCCTGGTAAAAGCCAAAATGGGACACGAGGTAGATGTTATGAATAATATTTTAAAAATAGACGGCGTAAAGGAGGTTCTTGGAACTTATGGTCAATATGATATATTTGTGAAAGTTCAAGTTCAGACAAGAAATGAGATTGAACTAATAATCACTAGAAAGATCCGCAAGGTTAGTAACGTTCTATCGACTACTACTCTTTTTGTCATACCTAGTCAAGGCACCAAAGAGACTTTATAATTAACCACAAATTATTTTATTTTGTGAGAAAAAGTTTTCTTGCAGCAATATGTGGCGGCGTTGCTACTGTAGCAATAGTTGTAATCATGTTAATTATACAAGGACCAACTGAGGAATATGCCGTATTTTTAGATCCATTCAAGGATAGACAATCACTGGTTACTGATACCCATGTAACAGTTCAAAATGTAGGAAAAGAATCTCTTACTAATGTTAAAGTAGACTACGGAGGAGATAGTAAACCCGATATTATTCCTATGTTAAAACCTGGAGAAAAAGTAATACTTTCACCATCTGCTGGAAGTGATCTACAGGAAGTTACTGTAACGACAGATCAGGGAATCAACGTTACTAAACACTATAGGACCCCAATAAACATGCCAGGCATGATGGGTTCCTAGCAGAACATATTTTGTATCAGTTTAAATCTAACGCTGTTCAACGACGCGTGTTTGAAGTTCCTTCGTTCAGGTAAGGTAAAAGACATTTATGAATTAGATGATGGGAATTTACTTTTTCATTTTAGTGATAGGGTTTCCGCATTTGATGTAAAGTTTCCTACTCCAATTCCAAGAAAAGGAGAAGTTCTTTGCAAATTTGCTGAATTCTGGTTCAAAAAAATTCAAACACCAAATCACTATGTAAGAACGGAAACAAAAGACAAAATGGTTGTAAAAAAAATGGAAATGATTCCAATAGAGTGTGTTGTTAGAGGTTATTTCTATGGGAGCCTCATTCAGAGATGGAAAGAAGGTCAAATTACAATCCCAAAAAACACTGATACTAGAATTGCGGCAAAGATGCCAGAGCCTGTGTTTGATCCTACAACAAAATCGGAAACACACGATCTTCCAATCACCAAAAATATGGCCTTGGATAGGGGTCTTGTCAGCTCAAAAGATTATGATTGGTTGGAAGAAACATCTATTGATATTTACAAAAACATGTCTGAAATAGCAGAAAAAGCTGGATTCATCTTAGCTGATTTGAAATTAGAATTTGGGAAATCATATAATGCTATATTGTTATGTGATTCAATTGGTCCAGACGAATATAGAATGTGGCCAAAGGATGTATATCAAGTAGGTAAAACACAAGAAAGTTTTGACAAACAACTTTTACGCGATTGGTTGTCAGCATGTGGATATCAAAAAAAGTTTGAAGATGATAGAAATGCCGGCAAAGAACCAATTGCGCCAGAATTACCGTCAGAACTATCACAAGAAATGTCAACTAGATACATAACTGCGTACGAGCGTATTACTGGTCACTCACTTTAACTCGAATTTCAACTTAGACCGAACCTTAAAATTTCTTATTTTGTTCATTGAATGATATCATAATGGCCAGAATTTCCCAAAATGTTATTTTTTACAAAAATTTAGGGAATTTTTGTAATGCTACTAAATATATGACTATGATTTCATATTGATAATTATGTTAGTACTTTAATTGGTATATGATATTCTTAATAGTAGAAGTACTCTTTTTTTACAAACTTTAATCAGATTTTTAGTAGCATAAAAAAAAGTAACGTATTGGCTAACAAAATGTGATGTTGTGATCTTTTAGTATTAATTATAATTCAAAGGAAGAATGTCTACACTACTTCAAAAAGATATCAAAATAAATCGAATCGTTACAACTAACGTAGAACAAGCAAAAGCGCTAGATGACCCTGCAAGAATTAAGATCTTGCAAATTCTATATCATAAACAGTTTTCAGCGGAACAAATAGTGGACGAATTACACAAAACCGGTTATAATAAAGCTACAACTACAATTAGACATCATCTGGATGTTTTAAAACGTGCAGGCCTAGTTGAAATTGTAAAAATGAAAGAAGTTCGAGGAGCCGTAATGAAATTTTACGGAACATCAATTAAGCTTCTAGGATATGACGTACCTCCAAATTTTGATTCTGATTATTCTAAAACAATAACTTCTGCATCAATAATGATGCAGAAGATGATAAAAAATATTGTTCAAAATAATATGTCAAAATCAAAAAAGAAAAATTCAGAAAAACGTACTGGTGCGGAACAAAACTATGATCAATACCTCTTAATGGAAATAGTAAATAGGGCATTGACAAAAGTCTTCGAAAATCACGGTTCTAACTTAATATAAAAAAAGTAAATTATTCTAGTTTATATCAATGGAAAAAATCCCTCTTGAATCTGGATTTTGTAGAATATTGATCATTTGACGAGGAATGGAATCTGAACCCAAGTCACAATGAATTGCCAATGTCCGTGGGCAGATAAAAGAGCTTTTTCTAATTACAATATCATGAGGATTTGTTAAAATCAAATTCTCATGACCACTACCTTTGATTTTAAAGGAAACATCCTTTACTGAAATTGTAAATAAAATTTCTGATTTAGAATTTCGCATAAGATTTTTTATTTGTTCTGGTATGTCATTACAACCACAAGATGCTTCAACACCGATGATACAATCTCCATTTAATGTAAGATCTGGTTCAGTTGTTATCTCAATTGTTTTTGGATGAAGTGATCTAATATTTTTGTGACCGTTAAACGAGATCTCAAAATGCATGATCGCATCCTGTATAGACTTAAATTAAACCTTCAAAGGTATGAAAATTGAAATGTTACCCGCAGCTGCAGGTTATGATAGAGCAATTACTGTTTTTTCACCAGATGGAAGACTTTACCAAGTGGAATATGCAATTGAAACAGTAAGGCGTGGAACACTTGCAATTGGAATAAAGTGTAAAGATGGAATAATTCTTGCAGTTGAAGAAAAACCAAGAAAATTACAAAATTCAGAAATCACACAAAAAATATTTCAAGTAGATGATCATATTGGAGTTGCCGCCGCAGGTTACATTCCTGATGCTAGGTCACAAGTTGATAATGCAAGATTTTTCTCACAATCAAACAGAATGATTTACGATGAACCCATAGAGGTAGAATCAGTAGCAAAACATCTTGCAGACCAATGTCAACAATTCACTCAATATGCTGGAGTTAGACCTTTTGGCGTAGCATTGATTATTGCTGGTATAGATAAGAGTGGAAGTTCAGTATTTCTGACTGATCCAAGTGGTACATACATATCATACGATGCAGTTGCTATTGGTTCTGGCTCAGATCAAGTAACAGAATATTTGGAAAAGTATTACAAAAAAGACATGCCATTAGAAGAAGCAGCAGAACTTGCTATCGAATCAATATATCTTGTAAGCGAAGAAAAAGAGGGTACGAAACATGTCAAAATGGCACAAATACTAAATGACACCAAAGTTCTAACAAAAACTTTAGAAAAAGATATTGAAAAATATGCTGTAAATGCAAAAGATTCTGCAGCTAAAAGACAAAAATAATCTCTACTATTTTATAACGCAACAGAGAATTTTCATTCATTGAAACTTTCAATTGCAATTCCAGATTCTTCAGTAAGTGACGAATCAACAAATCTTGGTAAATCCACAAAAATTTCTTTAATAGCTCGAGCATGTGCAATTTTTCGTGTACAGACCATTTACATATATCATGAAAGCTCTGGAAGTGATAGCGACAGGTCATTAATACGCACCATTTTAAAATATATTGAAACACCACAATATCTTAGAAGAGGGCTTTTCCAAAGAATTTCAGAATTACGATTTGCTGGAAGCTTAAGTCCATTAAAAATTCCACATCATTCTTACACATCAGATTCTCAACAAATCAAAGCTGGAGACATAAGAGAAGGAATGATAGTTTTGGCAAGGGGTAAAAAATCTGTTGACGTAGGACTTGAACAACTCATTTTGTATTCTGGACATGATGAAGTAGGGAAAAGAGTTACAATGCAATTTAAGACTGGATATCCAGAACTTTTGGCAAAACAAATCTCTAGAAGTGAAATTAAACAATATTGGGGATATGAGGTAAAAGAAAGTGCAAATTTACGCGCGCTTCTTTCTGGATGGAATTCTAATGTGATATTAACTTCAAGAAAAGGTAAACCAATACACAAAGCACAAAATTATTTTGATGAAATTTCAAATAATCCTGTTCTAGTTGTTTTTGGTACTCCCGAACGAGGAATACATGAAATTCTTGGAGTCTCGATAAAAGAAATTCCAAAATCACAGAACCTTAATTTCTTTCCTGAACAGGCTACTGAAACTGTACGACTAGAAGAAGCAATAATTGGAACTTTGGCGATCTTGAATGTTCTTACTCGCAAGTAAGTTTATTATTGTTTTATAGAATAATTTTTTATTGTCTAAACAAAAACGTACATTACTTTTTGCAATAATAGCTGGTTTAGCTGGTGTTGTAATAGGTGGCATTGTCATTGTGTTTATGATTTTACATTTGTAATTCCTAGATCGTTTTTGCAAAAAATTACTATAATTTGTTATTTTAAATAGTAGACTTATAATGGGGTTTACGACATTTAGCGTTTATCAATGGGCCATAGAAAACATAGTCAGCCAAGGCGAGGAAGTCTCGCATATCTTCCAAGAGGAAGAGCGAAGAGCATGGAGGCAAGAATTCGTACTTGGCCACAAGAAGAAGGTGATCAGCCAAAACTCTTGGCACATGCTGGATTCAAGGCCGGTTGTATTAGAATAGCAAGTATTGATGATCGAGATAAAACTCCTAACTTTGGCAAACAACTTGTTAGCCTTGGAACCGTAGTTGTCACACCACCAATTGTTGTAATTGGAGTTAGAGGATATTCAAAAGACAGATATGGTATTGATTCTTCTTTTGATGTTTATGCAAAAGAATTGCCGAAAGAACTGCCTAGGTTATTTACAGCAAAATCTGACGAAAAAAGTCTTGAACGTGCAGAAAAATCACTTGGAAGAATTAATGAAATTTTTGCAATCGCAGCAATTCTACCAGGACAAGCAGGTATTGATCAAAAAAAGCCATATGTTTTTGAGATAGCAGTAAAAGGCGGAGATATACAAAAACAATTTGTTTTTGTCAAAGATCTTTTAGGTAAAGAAGTTAAAGTTGATCAAGTTTTTCAAAAAGGTGCAGATGTTGATATTGCAGCCATAACAAAAGGTAAAGGAATTGAAGGCCCAATTACAAGATGGGGAGTAAAAAAGAAACAACACAAATCAAGAAAAAGTGTAAGAGCGCTTGGTACATTAGGCCCAATTAGTCCTGCAACTATCATGTATACTGTTCCAAGAGCTGGTCAACGAGGTTTTCATCAAAGAACACAATACAACAATAGAATCATGATAATGAGTAACACACAAAATTCTGAATTTAAAATTAATCCTGCAGGAGGATTCAAACATTTTGGATTAGTTGAAGGTGACTTTGTTGTAATTCGTGGTTCGATTCCAGGAACTTATAGAAGACTGGTCAAACTACGCTCTCCAATGCGTCACAGAACTTCTAAGATTACACAACCAAAAGTTTTGGAGATAATGATATGATGACCATACAAGTATTTTCAACAAATGGTTCAAAACAAGAAGAAATCGAATTACCACTTGTTTTTTCTACACCACTGCGCACAGATCTTTTACATCGAGCATACATAAATTTAGAATCGCATAAATTTCAAATTCAAGGACGATACCCACTTGCTGGTATGAATGTTGTAGCAGAATCAAATAGTCCTCCAACTGGTCATCATCAAGCAAGAGTTGCTAGGATGCATGGCGGTGGTGGTGGTAGACAGGGCCAAGGTGGTGGTGTTGCAATGGTGAGAGGTGGAAGACAAGCACATCCTCCTACAACAGAAAAAGTGACTTACAAAATGTTAAATAAAAAAGAAAACAAACTTGCTTTATGTTCTGCAATTGCAGCAACTGCATCTAAATCACTAGTAAAATTACGCGGCCATAAAATTGATAAACTTGAATCATTTCCAATTGTTGTTTCTGATGAAATTGAATCTATGTCAAAATCAAAGGAACTTGCAAAATTCTTTGAAGCACTTAATTTGACACAGGATGTTGATAGATTAAAAAATAGACTAAAGCGTCGTTCTGGAAAACCTCAGTTGCGGGGTAGGAAATCTAAGATTGGGAAAAGCATACTAATTGTAGTAAAAGACTCTAAGAATCTGTCAAAAGCAGCTGGGACATTTTTAGGTGTAGATGTAAAAGCAGTGAATAGCTTGAGTGTTTTAGATCTAGTTCCAGGTGCTCAACCAATCAGATTAACTGTATTTTCAAAGGGCGCAATTGGGGAATTGGCAAAGATAAAATCTCCACATTTGGAGCTAATGGTGATAAAAAGATGAACATAGAAGAAGCAAATCACATTGTACTCAAACCATATGTTACAGAAAAGACATTTGCGCTAGTTGAAAATGAAAACAGAATTTGTTTTCTAGTAAAGGACACTTCTACCAAGCCAAAAATCATGGAAGCGGTAAAGATTCTCTACAAAGAAGAACCTGTAAGTGTAAATGTCTGCAGAACAGTTTATGGTAAAAAGGCATTTGTCAAATTCCAAACTGTAGAAAAGACAAGGGATCTTGCAACAAAGATAGGAATGCTATAATATGGTCTGCTTTGAATCATTTAGAATGATGGTGAATATAAATGGTTAAAGAATTCAAGTATAGAGGAATACCTACAGAAGAATTACAGACTCTGTCCTTAGAAAAACTCCTTGGGCTCTTTCCGGCAAGAGCCAGAAGGTCACTTACTAGAGGCATTACTGATAATAAAAGAAAATTACTAGAGGAAGTAAAGTTAGCAAAAGCAGGCAAACTTACTACCGCAATTAAAACACATCTTAGAGATATGATAATTCTTCCATATATGATAGGACTTACAATCAATGTTTTCACCGGAAAAGAATTTCACCCAGTAATAATAAAACCAGAAATGGTTGGTCACTATTTGGGTGAATTTTCATTAACAAACAAAAGAGTTCAGCACGGAGCACCAGGTGTTGGAGCATCACGTTCTAGCTTGTATGTGCCATTAAAGTGAGTAATATGCAATTCAAATACGCTTTTCAAAATTATGACAGGACAAGACACGTTCGTGCTTCACTTAGGGAAAAAACAATTTCTCATAAACATGCACGTGAAATTGCAGTCAAAATAAAAGGCATGTCGATAGAAACTGCTAGGGATTATCTGCAAGATGTAATAAGACTAAAACGCGCAGTGCCATTTAGAAGATATAACAACGAAGTCGGACACAAGTCAGACACAGGAGTAATGGCTGGAAGATATCCTCAAAAAGCAGCTACTGAATTTGTCAAACTTATTGATAATTTAGAATCAAATGCAGAATACCGTGGGATGGACTTGGACAGATTAAAAATAATAAATGCTACTGTACATAAAGGAAGAAAACTTGAAAGGTTTACTCCACGTGCAATGGGAAGAGCATCGCCAAAAGTTGACATATTAACACATGTGGAACTTGTAGCTCAGGAGATTTAAAATGTCATCAGTAAAAAATGTGATAAATGATAGTTACAAACTTATGCTTCTAAAAGACTATCTTAGAGAAGCTATTAAAGAAGCAGGATTTTCTGAAGTTGATATACAAAAAACACCGACAGGAACTCGCGTCGGGTTGCATGTTACAAGACCTGGCATAGTAATAGGCAGAAAAGGTTCTGGAATACGTGATCTGACAAAAGTTTTAGAAAAAGACTTTGATCTTAAGAATCCGCAAATTTCAGTTATAGAAATTATCAGACCAGAACTTCAACCAAGTGTGATGTGCAATAGGATGTCTCAGCATCTTGCAAGAGGAACTGCATTTAGACGTGCTGTGATGTGGACCATGCAAACAATAATGAATGCCGGTGCAATGGGTGTACAAATTACGACTTCAGGAAAATTGAGGGGCGACCGTTCTTCTTTTGAAAAACATAGCAAAGGAATTTTGCCAAGAGCTGGTCATTTTGCAGATGTTATAGTTTCTGAAGATATTGTTCATGTTCAAACAAAAATGGGTTTGATTGGAGTAAGAATTAGAATTGCAATAAAGGAGCGATACATTCCAGAATTTGAACTTAGAGCGATGAAAAAAGAGGCGGCAATAGCAAAACCACAGGTAATAGAAGAAAAAGAAATCGAAGTAATAGAAGAAAAAGAAATCGAAGTAATAGAAGAAATTCCAGTAGATCCGACAAAACCAAGAACCGAAAGTGAATTAATTGAAATCGAAGAAAAACTTGTTGAACAAGTCGAGACTTTTGAAGAAATAGAAGAGGAATTAAAGTAATGACACGGATGAAAATGAAAACAATACGTGAATTCAACGAAACTGATCTAAAGGATAGATTGCAACAACGTCGTTCAGAACTTACAAAATTACGTATAGAATCCTCAAAAGGCACTCTTAAAAAAGACACCGGTAAACTGAAACCATTGCGAAGAGATATCGCTAGAATGTTAACAAGACTAAATGAGATGAAAAAACAATGATTACCCAAGAAAATCTACTCATACATGAACTAATAGGATTAGAAGCTACAGTAGTGAAAAGTAATAATGTACAAATCACTGGTATTTCAGGAAAGGTTGTAGATGAAACAAAATCAATGTTATTTCTAAATACGATACATGGCATTAAAAAAATACCAAAAGAAAATGCCGAATGGAGGTTTTCTTTTGATAAAAACGAATCTATAGTGAATGGGAACTTGCTAACAAAAAGACCTCAAGAAAGACTGGGAGGAAAAACATGACACGCAATGTTGGTATTCCTGTAATTGCGCCTACAACAGAATGTACTGATCATCTTTGTCCATTTCATGGTACGCTTAGTGTACGTGGAAAATTGATTCAAGGCAAAGTAGTAAGTGCCAAGGCACCAAAAATGGTTGTTGTTCAACAAGAAACTCCAAAGTTTATTACAAAATACAAAAGATATGCAAGAAGTCAAAGCAAAACCCATGCATACAAACCATCTTGTATTGATGTAAAAGAAGGAGATATTGTTCTAACCGCAGAGTGTAAGCCTATCTCAAAGAGTGTCTCATTTGTAGTCGTGGAGGTCAAGTCATAATGGGAGCAACTAAAAGTCGTGCAGTATCTGCAAAAGGCGTTCAAGAATTCAGGCCATATATTACTAGAGCGCTTCCACTAGGAGCTCAAATTATTTGTGCGGATAATACAGGTGCAAAAGTTTTAGAAATTATAATGGTTCAAAAAACAAAAACCAGAGTTTCAAGATATCCTTCTGCTGCCGTAGGTGATTTTGTAAACGTAGTTGTCAAAAAAGGACCAGGAGAATTGCGGGGTCAAATTTTTGGAGCAGTTGTAATAAGACAAAAATATCCAATTAAAAGACTCAATGGAGTAAGGCTTTGTTTTGAGGATAATGCAGGTGTGCTGGTTACACCTGAAGGGGAGATCAAGGGAACTGAGATCAAAGGTCCTGTTGCAGCAGAAGCATCAGAAAAGTGGCCAAGAATAGCAAACCTTGCATCTATGGTGGTATAAAATGAAACCAACAATAATCCGAAACAGAATGCTTTACCAAGCACCACATCATTTTAAAAGTAAACAACTGGGATCTATGCTTTCAAAAGAATTACAAGAAAAGTATCATAAACAGAGTGCGCGTGTAGTTGAAGGCGATAATGTAAAAGTAATGCGTGGTGAATTCAAAGGAATCGAAGGCAAGGTAACTCAAGTGTCTTCAGAAAAAAACGGAGTAGCAATTGAGGGAATAAAGCGTGAAAAACTCAAAGGTGGTAATGTTGATCTTTACATCCATACATCTAATCTTATGATTACCAGCTTAAATCTGGAAGACAAATGGAGACAAAACAGACTTGAAGGACAAAAAACAAAGACTCCAAAAGAAAAACCTATAGAATCTCAAAAAGAAATTTCAAAACCAAAAGCTCCTGAAACTAAAGAAAAATCAAAACAAATCAAAGAAACACCAAAAAAAGGAACAACAAAATCTAAGGAGAAAATTACTAAATCAGAAAAACTACCAGAAAAAAAAGGAAAACAAACAAAAACAGCTAAATCATCAAAAAAGGAGACTAAGTAATGGTAAGCATAGCAGGAAGCAAGAAATTAAAACGTCAAATGGCTCCGATTTTCTGGGGCATTACTAGAAAAGATTCTAGATTTGTAGTAACTGTAAAGCCTGGGGGTCACTCAAAACATCTTGCAATACCAAGTGCTGTCTTTATACGTGATACTTTAAAACTTGTAAATACGCTAAGAGAAGTAAAATCAGTAATTTATGGAGGAAAAGTAAAGGTGGATGGTGTTATTCGACGATCACTACACCACGGAATTGGTCTTATGGATGTAGTAGAGCTTGAAGGAATTCTAGATGTTTATAGACTAGTGCCAAAGAATTCCTTTGTATTACGGCCAATTAAGATAAATCCATCTGAAAAGACTAAGAAATTACTTCAAGTAACAAAAAAAGCCACAATAAAAAATTCTAAAACGCAAATAGGATTTCATGATGGCCGTACTCTCATCTCTGACGCAAAAGTAAATATCGGTGATACCTGTGTTATGCAAATTCCAGAGACTAAAATTCTAGATATTATAAAATTAGAGAAAGGTGCTCAAGTTGTCATAACAAGCGGAATTAATGCAGGTCATGTAGGTAAAGTTATTGAAATAAAAGAAGGAACGTTTGTACTTCCACGTCGTGCGTTGGTAGATATTGGTGAAAGACAAATTGACATTCCATCAGAGCTTGTGATGGTTGTAGGAAAAGACAAGCCAGTGATACAAATAGAGTGAATATCATGGCGCAAAAATTAGAATCCCCAATGAAGAAAATAACAGTTGCAAAAGTAGTACTAAACATGGGGGTAGGTAAATCAGGTGAACCAATTGAGAAAGCAAAGCGTGCACTAGAACAGATTGCTGGACAACAGCCAAGTTCTCGTATGGCAAAAGCGACACAAAGAGATTGGGGGGTGCACAAAGGTGAGCCCATAGGTGTAGCTGTAACCCTTAGAAGAGAGCCTGCAATTGAACTAATTAAAAGACTATTTGATGCAAAGGGTAAACAGATAAAGGGTTCATCTTTTGACGATTTTGGAAATCTTTCATTTGGAATAAAAGAACACATCGATATTCCAAAAGTGAAATATGATCCCGATGTCGGTATTTTGGGATTGGATGTATCAATTTCATTGGCAAGACCTGGATTTAATATTAGATTTAGAAGCAAACATAAAGCAAGTGTTGGTCGTCATCATAGAATTACAAGTGAAGAAGCAAAGGCATTTCTGACAAAAGAATTTGGAATAGAGGTAGTATAATGTGGTAAAAATTCGAGACTATGCAGTAACCGGAAGAACAGTACACAAATTTGGCAAAGGTTCGAGATGGTGTAAGCGTTGTGGCGACTATAATGCTGTAATTCAAAAATATGATCTAGACTTGTGCAGACGTTGTTTCCGTGAAGTTGCTGTATCATTAGGATTTAGAAAATTTAAGTGAGAATATGCCATCAAATAATATAATTTCAAACCTGTTTGTTACGCTTTTCAATACTGAAGCTAGACGCAAAAATGAGTGTATTGTATTGCCATCCTCAAAACTTGCTATGGAAATACTAAAGACACTTCAAAATCATAAATATATTGGGGAATTTGAACACATTGATGATAAAAAAGGTGGTAAATTCAAGATTCAACTTTTGGCAAAAATAACAAAATGCGGTGCAATTACCCCAAGATTCAAAGTAAAAAAAGATGATTATGCAAAGTGGGAACAAGAATACCTTCCATCATATTCACGAGGAATGCTATTAGTCACTACAAATCACGGTGTAATGTCTCATCACGAAGCAACAACAAAAGGATTGGGAGGACTATTGATAGGATATGTCTACTAAAGAAATCAAAATCCATGAATTGACAATTCCTGTACCTGAGAATGTTAAGGTTACAGAAAAACATCGAATCCTGAATGTTGAAGGATCATTAGGTAAAACAAGAAAGAACTTTAAAAAAATACCAGTAGACTTGCAAGTAAGCGGAAAAAACATCACATTAAAGTCATTTGGAACAAGAAAAAAAGACTATGCCATATTCAAGACTGCAGAATCAATAATTAATACTCTCATTAAAGGCGTTCAGCAAGGATATACATTCAAGATGAAAATCGTTTATGCTCACTTTCCAATCACAGTAAAAGTAAAAGATAATTACGTTCTTGTAGAAAATTTCCAAGGTGAACGAGCTGCTCGTATTTCAAAGATAGTTGGTGATACTAAGGTAGTGTCAAAAGGAGACGATGTGATAATAACCGGACCGGTTTTGACAGATGTATCTCAAACTGCTGGAAGTCTACAACAAAACACCAAAGTCAAAAACAAAGATCATAGAGTTTTCTTGGACGGCATCTATCTATTTGAAAAATTAGATGGGATCCAAAAATAATCTTAGCAAGGATTAAATCCGTATATTCTACGAACAAATCTATTGCCGCCCTAGCTCAGCGTGGTAGAGCAGCTGACTGTTAATCAGCTGGTCGTCAGTTCAAGTCTGACGGGCGGCGCTTATTATATTTCTAAATTCGAATTCTGAAACATTATATTTTGTTAATGTTGGTTCAATCTTTTAGAAATTAAACGTGTTTGTATTGTATGTTTCAAAACCCGAATTTTGAAATATTGTTATGCGATCACATTTGGGTTTATTCTATTAGACTACTTAGATCTTATACCGATCACAACATCTGGATATATGCAGGAGGTCCGCATTGGCCAGAACAAGACGTGCAAATAGATATTGCGTGGATTGTGGGGGAAGATTAGTCTATTACCCGCGCCTTTCTAATCCAAAAGCTCCTAATGAACATAGGGTCCTGGTTTATGCTTGTCCAGACTGCACTACAGATTTTGATAAACCAAAGATGTTTTCCATTAGGCGAAATGTAGTAAATGAACCCATAGAAACTGTAGAAATAGAAATAGTTCAAGCAAGGAAAAAAGTCCAAGTTACAAATTAGAATTAGAGAATAACAAAACTTGAAAAATTAGAAAAATTCAAAGTTACTCATAAAAGCTAAACCCCTCTTGGGGTCACTACCTATTGGGCCTAGGATGATTTTTTCAAAAAATCGATTTTTAGTGGGGGGTTTAGCATTTGTGCGTACATATGCGAGCCAATGGTCAAAACACCCCCATTACTTGGTAAGAGTTGGTCTGATCTTTTATGGTACGAATAGAAGCTAAACCCCATTAAAATAAGGTATTTTTGATAAAATTATGTCAATAAATCGTTGTTCTTCTGGTACGTCTAAATTCCCTTTTCTAATTTCTCACTTAATTCTTTGATCTTTTTGTTAATCTCATCAACCATTGTAAGACGATTTATGATGATGTATAATTTGAGGTCAAGGTTCTGCTATTCTTTCCTCTTCATCCCAACATTGTATCATGGGATCTATTTTCCTGACAGTGACAAGTTCCATCTCTTGCCCGTTTTCATCAAGAAAGGTTTCTTTAATCCTTACAAAAGAAGCAAATTCTTCGACTATTGGATTCATTTTTTGGTCCAAATAGAACTCTTCCCTTATTCCGCTACCATCTTCCTTGGTAAACACCCTCCTTTTGGCCATCAATTATTCGATATATCTCTAGTATTTGTGATTTTCATAGAACAAAATTAGTGGATAAAAAAAGCCGTTGGGTCAGGGGTCTGGGTTACGTGATACGACCCAATCGGCTAAATGACTTGGTATTATTATCTAACTAGTAATTCATAATTTCTTGTATGTTCTAAAAAAACACACACTACTCCCTACCATTTAGACGTCCTTCGAAATACCAAATTTAACTTCGATTACTCTAATCGTTTTACCATGACTAGTTGTATGCTTAGTTATGTTTGGTGGAAAGGACTTTGCCGCATTCTCTGCATTCAATACAGCTTTGTTCTCGCTGAATATTATCAGAACCGCATCTTATGCAAATAAGAATATACTTTCTTGTCTCTTTTATTCCAAAGAAGTTCAAAAGTTCAGAATTATAAGGACCTGATACCATTTCCTTTCGATATGTGGTTACGTTACCGAGGATTTAACCACTATGTTTGCATTGAACTGCATTGCAAGCAAAGAGGATACCGTATATTTTCAACTTCAAAATAGGGTAATGGATTTTCTACCGTTTTACTTCCATTTCTGATTTTTACGCCACTTTAGTTTTTGTAATCTGTATGTGTAATTTTTGAGAAAATCTTGTGTGAATTTCTTACCGTATTTTTTATGCATGAATAACATAAGATCATTCCAGTCTAGGGTAGCCATGTGCTCCAATGTTTTCTTGTCAGGAGAAGGGATTTTACGTTCCATCTCATAATGTCTAAACTGACTACCTGTAAGCCTTTTGATTTTCTGGAAATGTGATACCAATTTATAGCGACTTTAATATTTTCTAATTTAGAATGGTTCTTTGCTACAAATGCTCTGACGAGAAACATCTCGAATGTCTAGGGAAAATGGGCTTGTTTGATTGCGACTGTAAATTGTGCCAATTTGAAAGTACTAAATCTTAATTTGTTCTTAGCTTTTTGAATGAAAATAGAAAATTGATATTTTGTTGAAATGATCTAAATTTCTAAACTTCGGTCTTTTTGAAAAAACCTATGGTAAAGCAAATGAAGATCTTCTCTTCAAGTGAAGTAAAGTGAATAGTTTCAGATGAGGTACAACCTTTACTTAAAAAACTAACTGAACTTGTAGACAAACTTCTTAAAAAAACAAAAAGAGTAATTTTTGTATTAGCTTAAGGTCAATTTAGTTATAAAAGAACCCATAATTCATACATTAATTACCCATTCAACAATTGCTAGATGGAAAAATTTGAAATCTCATTAAAGATAAACAAAAAACCAACCGATCAACAAATAAAAAAACTTCAAGAATATTTTAGTGAATTGCCGCTAGAAGAAACCTTGGCTGGTCTACACTTTGCAAAAAATAGATGGACTGCAAAAGATGCCGGTGTATTAAAAGTTGGTCGAAAAAGTATAATCAAGCGTGAAATTCATTCAGTAACTTCAGAACAAGCGCAGTGGAGATTAAAAAATTGGAAAATGATGATTGCAAATTACAGAAAATTAGGGTATAGTTACCCCACCATATCCAGGATTAAAAAAATCCTTCAAGAAATAAGTAAGAAAAGGTCTAAGTAGTAGGTTCTTGGGTACGTGTGGTAGAAGGAAGCGTTGTAGGTACGTCTGGAATTGTCTGGCGTGTTTGGCCTTCTAGAACAGCATGAGCTTCTTCTAATATGGTTGTTGTATCAACATTTGTTGTATCTATTGCAATGTTGGCGTTTCCATTAACTGATGCCCCTGCCATTATGTCTCCTAATATGTTAGAGAGATCCTGCATGGATGAATTGGCTTCTGGCATGAGACCGCCAAGCCCAGCACTTAATCCCTTTATTATTGACATACACGGACTTAGTGTTACCACTACATCGCCAAGTTCGGAAATTGTGTTTAATCTGAGTTGAATTTGCTCCATGGCAAGTTTTGCGCTTGTTACCATGTTATTCATTTTTCTAATTTCATGTAATTCTGTAGCATAAGCTTGAGAATAGGGTTTGTTTTGAAGCCTTACTGACTCTACAACTTTTTTGAAGATAAATTCATCTTTTTCTTTTAGTTTTGTTGTTATAGAATCAAGTTTTACTATTTGAAGCTGCAGCCTTTTTTGTGCTTCATCAATTTTTGGTTTGAGTGGCGTATCTGGTTTTACTTTGTCCATTACTTTCTGTGATATGCTATCTTTCTGCTGATTCCATTTGGTGACAAAGTTCATGATTTCTGACTGAATGTGATTAAAATTTAGGTTTTAAGGTGTCTTGTTCTTATCAATGGTGTAACTGTAGTGACACATGTGTGTGGTTACAATTTTTTTGTTATACGTGATGATTTCCAATGTTTCTAAATTCGAATTATGAAACATTATTTTTGAATACTGTCAGCCAAAGGTAAATGTGTATATCTGAAAACCTGGCTTTGCAAGGATTGTAAGGGTATGTGAACCTGCTTGACTGGTTGAAACAATATTGTATAGTCTATTTTCGAAAATATGGGCAGTTGCATTTTGAACATCGTCACCAGAGTCAGCTGGTCTTATTGGATTTCCATCAAGTAATATTTGTAATGTTGAATTATTTGCAGCTACTACATGAACTGATTTTGCTGTTTTATTATTAATGCGTTATTCCAAATCTATACCAAATCTTCTTATATTTTGATTTTATAGCATTTTGAATTTTTTGCCAGCAGATTCAAACACATTTATTGATTTTTCAATATTTTCTTCTGTAAGTAAGGCTGTAACAGAAATTCTTATTCTAGCTGAACCTAGTGCTACTGTTGGATATCTGATCGGTTGTGCAAATATGCCATTGTCAAACAAATATTTGCCAAGTTCCATTACTTTCTTTTCAGATCCTATTATGATCGGAATTATATGACTTGATGAACTAAAAGTGTATCCTATGGAATCAAGTCCTTTTTGCATCATCTTGATATTATTCCAGAGTTTCTTTCTATGTTTTTCACGTTTAGAAGAAAATCGCCGTAGTGCAAGTTCTACAAGAAAACTTGGTAATGCTGAAGTATAAATAAAAGGTCTAGATGTGTTCACGATGAGATCTCTTATTTCAGTTCTTGATGCAATATATCCACCAAAAGCCCCTAGCCCCTTACTTAAACTGCTGACATAGATGTCGATTTTTTTTGCAACACCAAAATGTTCTGCAGTTCCTCTTCCATCACGACCTGTGACAAAATCGCCATGCGCGTCATCTAGAACAAGTGTGGCATTGTTCTTATTTGCAATCTCTGATATTCCCTTTAGATCTGCAAAATCACCATTCATGCTAAAGACACCCTCGGTAACTATGAACTTGTGATCTGCCTTTTGCCTAATCTTTTTCTTGAGATCGGCAAGATCGTTGTGCTTGTAAACCACGATTCTTGCTCCAGAAAGCCTACACGCGTCAATTATGCTTGCATGATTTAACTCATCGCTGAGAATTAGATCACCTTTTCGTGCAAGGGGTGGTACTGAACCAAGATTTGCCATGTACCCTGTAGGAAATACGAGTGCAGATTCTTGGGATTTATGATGTGCAAGTTTTTTTTCTAATATGCCAAATGATATGTCATTTCCTGCAACGAGCCGTGAGCTTGATTGCAATTGTACATTTGGGATTTTGTAATTACCTAGTCCAAGATAATCATTTGAACAAAGGTTTACGAGTTTTCTTTTCCTAAATGATATGTATGGTCCTTGCACACGATTGTCATATAATTTTCTGTAAAGATTCCTTGTTTTTATTTTCTCAAGGGCCTCAATTACAAAATCAAATTTATGTTTCAAGACCTATTCTTGAGATCATTTGCATATCTTCGTGAGCTGTGTTTCCGCCGATAGTTAGGTATCCTCCAGTTATGATTCCATTTGCACCTCCAAGAAGAGCTTTTTCTTGTTCGTTTGCAAGATGAACTTCTCGACCACCTGCTATCTTTAGTATTGTTTTTGGCATCATAAATCTAAATACAGCTATTGTACGCAATATTTCTGAAAGTGATAATTTTATTTGAAGCTCAAGCGGAGTTCCTTTTTGAGGAACTAGAATGTTAATTGGACATTCTTCAGGACTTAGATCTGCTAAATCAAGACCAAGCTCTAGTCTTTGCATTCTGGTTTCACCCATGCCAATAATCCCACCACAACAAAGCTCAAGACCTATTTTTTTAATTATTTTATTTGTGTTCACTCTTTCCTGATATGTATGTGTAGTGCATATTTTTGAAAAGAAACTTCTTGCAGCCTCTAAATTGTGATTGTATCTTTTTACATGAAGCTCTTTGAGACGCATAGCCATTGCCTCATTGATGAACCCTAGCGAGCAATTTACTTCGATTCCAACTTCAGAGTTTACTTTTTTGATTATTTCACAGATCTGCTCAAAATCCTTTTCAGATGGTCCTCGCCATGCACACACAAGACAGAAACTTTTAACTCCATTATCTTTTGCAATTTTTGCATTTTCAATTATGGTCTCTGTTGGCAAAAGTTTGTATGTGTCAATCCTAGTTTTGTAAAATCCAGATTGCGCGCAAAAAGAACAATCTTCAGGGCAAGTGCCTTTTTTTGCATTAATTAGAGTCTCTACATCTATTACATTTCCATTAAATTTTCTTGTAATCTCATTTGCCGCATCTGACAAGAATTGTAATGATTCCTCTGAAACGTTGATAAGCAATGTGGCATCGTCTGCATTAATTTTTTCACCAGATAAAATTTTTTGCTTGCATTGCATGATGAATACTTGCTCTGAATTCATAGTCAGTGTTTTTCTGACTCCATTAATAAGATTATTGTAATTGTAAACTGCAAAAATCTAGTCGGTTTACGCTTTTTTCATTGTTATTTGTTTACCATATATCCAAAAAATTCATTTGATCATGGTAGGACAAATATGTCCTTGCCAAGCCTTGTACTTTTGTCCACATTTGTTACAGATTACAAATTCTGAATTCTGTTTTGTACAGTTATGACTCTCATTTATCTGAAGTATTTTTTTACAAATTGGACATGTACGGATCTGCGGCATTGTTAGATCTGTCTCATTAATACCAATATGTCACGTTAAAGTGTTTTTGGCTCAAGGCGATTACTGCGTCATACTTAATTATTTCCTCATTGCATGTTTGGCATGGCTTCTAAAAGACGATCAAAAAAAGCAAGGAGACGAGCTAAGCCTGCACCAACACTCAAACAAATGATAACACTGCGTGCATCATTGAACAGGGCTAGAAGAGTACATGATATGGTAAGGCGAGAAGGAAATAGACTAAAACTGTCTATTGCAGTACGCAATCGCAGAATAAGGGAGCTCGAAATGAAACTTAGACGAGCGCGAAGGAGATAATTTTTTCAAATACCCTTCGTGATTTTTTTTATTGTATCAATTGTACCATCAAGTAAGAACTCCAATTCTTTTTCAGATATTGCAAGCGGTGGTACAAGCATTACGATGTGACCTAGTGTTCGCAAGTAAATTTTGTGTTTTTTAGCTTCCTCAAAAATTTTCTGATGTATTTTTTTATCTGGACTGATTGGAGTTTTCTTATTTTTATTGCTTACAAGTTCAATTGCCATGAGCATGCCCTTATGTCGCACATCTCCCACAATGCTTAAATTAGAAATTTCATTAATTCGTTTTTCAAATTGTTTCGCTTTAATTTTATTTTTTGAAACTAGGTTATTTTTATCATATAATTCAAGATTTGTAAGGGCTGTGGCACACGCAAGAGGATTTCCAGTAAAAGTGTGACCATGAAAGAAATGCCTCATTTCCTCATAACTTCCAAGATGGGAATCGTATATTTTTTGATTAGTCAAAGTGACTGCAAGTGGCAGATATCCGCCAGTAAGCATTTTTCCATATGCTACTATATCTGGAATGCTTTTTTGGGCATGATATTCTATAAATGAGCCCAGTCTTCCAAAACCTGTTGCAATCTCATCTAAAATAAAAAGCACATCATGTTTTTTACATAACTGGCTTATTTTTTTCTGAAATTCTGGTGGATAAATTATTACACCACCTGCAATTTGAGCACCGCTTTCCATTACAAATGCTGCAAGATCATTATTTTTTACAAATGTTTTTTCTATTTTTTCAAGACAATATTCCTGATATTCTTTGTAGGTGTACTTTTTTGGCATTCTGTATTTATGCGGTGTAGGTGTTTTAATTACAGGAAAAAGTAACTTTTTGAATTTTGAAAAAAAGTTGGGAACATATCCGATTGACATTGCACCAATAGTATCACCATGATACCCGTTATCTAACCTAACAAATTTTGTTTTGTTTTTACTTCCAATGTTTTGCCAATATTGAATTGCCATCTTGATTGCAATTTCCATGGCAGTAGAACCATCGTCAGAGTAAAACACTTTATTCATTCCAGGAGAAATTTTGACAAGTTTTTCTGCAAGAAATTCTGCTTGATCATTTGTAAGATTAAACAAAGAAGAGTGTTGGAGTTTCTTTGTTTGTTTTATCATTGAATTTACTAGTTCTTTTTTAGAGTGACCCCATACATTGCACCACATGCTTGCGACACCATCAAGAAGTTTATTTCCCTTTGAATCTATGAGCCACATGCCATTACCTTTTGTTATGACATCAAATTTTTTCCACTCGCTCATCTGTGTATAGGGGTGCCATACAAAATCTTTAGAATTCAATTAGTGAAAATTCTAACTTTGGCAATAATAATGGTACGGTGAATTATTAAGGAACTGTGATAACCGTCTTCTGTGAAGGCCTATTTTATTACAGGCACAGATACAGGAGTTGGAAAAACCTCGATCACGGTGGGTCTTGCCTGTTCCATGCGTAAGTTAGGCATAGATGTTGGGGTAATGAAACCAATTGCTACTGGGTATCCAAGCAAAACGGGGTTCAAATCATCCGATGTTGCTAAACTTGTTGAGGTTGCTTCCATAAAAGATCCTGAAAATCTAATAAATCCAGTATTTCTTCCACTTCCAACCTCGCCCTATGATGCAACAAAACTCTTGGGATTGTCTGTTGATATGCCGTTAATTTTTGATCAATTTAAAAAATTGTTATCAATGCATGAAATACTGTTAGTTGAAGGAATTGGCGGAATTATGACTCCTATTACAAAAAATTTCTTTGTAGCTGACATGATAAAGGAAATGGGCATAGAAACTATTATTGTAACAAGAGCGACAATTGGTACATTAAATCATACTGTTATGACATGTAAAATGTGTAAAGATTATGGGATTAAGATCCGCGGTCTTGTCATAAATAATTTTGACGAGAAAGGAACACCTGCAGAAAAAAATTCACCATCGACACTTTATGAACTTACCAATATCCCAATTTTAGGTACAATTCCTTTTATCAAAGATTTGAATAATACTGAAAAGCTAATTGAACAGGTTGACAAAAACATCGACGTGAAATCTCTTATATCTTAAAAATTTTAAGTTTCGATTGCTTTCTATTTGAGGTAAACCAAATGATGTCATTTATGATGTTCATAAATGGTTCCTTCACACTGTTATCAATTTTGTATGTTTTTACTTCTAATGGTATGTCGTTTTCTATGACAAACCAAATGTTTTCTTTATGTGGTTGAATTTGGATTAATTCCATAACTCTCTTTTTTATTGATACGGGATCATTTGTTTTTGGGAATGCTATTACAAGTGCATTTTCTGGCATTGAGGAAAGAGTCGAGATATCTGGAATCACTACATCTACATCCACTGAAGCAAACGTGATTTTTCTTTGGCTTGGAATTAGTGCAACTGCTAACAAATAATGAATTAGTCCCTCCGCAAAAGAGACTGTTTTCTCAGATTTTTTCCCCTCTATTTTTTCAAGAATAGGCATGCACTCATCACATAGTGTGTTTATTGTCTGCGGGCTATCGCCTTGTGCAATATCTGATATTATTTTATGTTCTTGATAATTTTTGATAGCGTCGTATAATACTTCTTTAATTTCCATGATAGCACTAGATCTAAACATGTAATTAAAAGATAATCTATTTCTTGAATTTTTTATTTGTAAACCTAGTTAATCCGAGTTTTTTTAATTCATTGGATTCTTTAAGCACTGAGTGATGTTGTTTTTGTTTGTGTTGTTTGAGTTTTCTTTGAAGACCATCGAACTCATTAGCAAGTATTTTTAGAGCATACAGTCCTGCATTTGTAGCCTTGTTTACTCCGACAGTTACAACTGGGGAACCTGTTGGCATCTCCGATATTGACAAAAGCGAGTCCAATCCGCCAAACGCAGAGAACTTGAAGCGGTCAGAATTACCAGACTTGTCGTTATACACCATTATTGGCACACCTATTACTGGAATGATAGTGTGAGACGCAATCATTCCTGGGAGATGAGCTGAACCACCAGCTCCTGCAATTATGACTTTGAATCCGTTTTTTTCTGCATGTTTTGCATAATCTGATAGTCTGGTAGGTGTTCTGTGAGCAGAGACTATTTGGTCTTCATGTTTTACTCCAAATTCCTCTAAAACCGTAGCTGCCCCATGCATTATTTTGCTATCTGAACTTGAACCCATGATTATGCCAACTAGTGGTTTTTTTGAATAACTCACAAGATTAATCAACTTTGAATTTTAATAAACCCAGCGAATTGAAATTTAACATGTTTTGATAATCAAAACATATATCATGTAAGTGAATCCATAACCATGTGGTTGAAATAAAGGCCGCTATTGAGATTAATGCTCCGGTAGACAAGGTCTGGGAAGTTATATCTGACCTTGATAATGATTCCAAGTTTTGGACAGCAATTACATCGATAAGAAACATTTCTCATGAAAATAATATAGTAAAACGCGAAGTCTTACTTGCCAAGATCAATAAATGCCTGCAAACAATTACACTATTCCCCAATGAAAAAATACATACTGAATGGAACAAGGGAATAATCAAGGGTACAAAGGATATAGTTCTTACTTCAAAAAATAATACCACTTACCTTGAGGCAGTATTAAATTATAAATTCACAGGAGTGGCAGGCTTTATGGGAGGGAAAATTACCAAAGACATACAAAATGAGACACAAAGAGCAGTTGAATTCATAAAAGCAAAAGCCGAAGGCATTGATACTGGTCTAAAGATGGAAGAAAGAACGCATTGGGCAGACATGTATGATGATAAAGAAAAATAATCCTTTATTTTGGTTCATTTAACAAATTTTTCAAATTTCAAACTTTTAAATTATCATAAAAGCAAAATCAATTATTCTTTATGCAACAAACTCCATTTGAAGTAAGGCGTGCATTTGGGCTTCTTTTTATTGGCGTTTCAATATCTGTTGGCGCAGCATCAATTCTAAGTGAAATTGTATTCCAACAGAATTATCCGACTTACTATTATCCCATAGTTTGGCTTGGAAGTTTTGGAGTCACCTTTGGAACCATTTTCAGCAGGTGGAAAAAAATCATTCCATCTATTAGGGGTCGAATGAAAAATAGCGTAAACTGGTCTTTTCCAATAAAAGCAATCAATGGATTGTGTTGGGCAGCTCCATTTGCAGCCATTGGCGTATTTCCATCAATGTATCAATATCTGATATTGACTGGAATAGGTTTGGGAAACATCTCAACTTATCTATTCATGAAAAAATTTAGTGGTCTTGTTAACAATGAACAGATAATTGTAGGTGGAATTGCACTTGTCGCTATCCCAATAGCAATTTTGATAGATACATCCTATGTATCAAACCAGACACTAGCTGTAATTTTGTCAAGATTTATGATTGCAATTGCCTATGGTACTGGAGGCATATTTGCCATGGCTAAAAAGTAGTATATCTGATTTTAGAATAATCAAAATAAACTCTTCTCTTATGGCAAGCTCATCTTGATAGCGATTTTGGAAACTACCACCAACGTGGTCTCTTTCCGTATTCTGTAACATATTGATTATATTCTACACAAAGCCTGCGACTATCTAGAATTTGAAATACGTATAATATAAAATAACCAACTAATAAAATTGGGAGAAATAATGGGGGAACAACATTAGGAATGGTTTCTTGTGGTATGAGTCCTGTAACATATGATATGCTAAGTGCAGAAATAAGCAAAGATAATACGAGGATGCCTGTCCCTCTTGCAATTCTTCTTACGTAAATATGGCCTATTCCTTGTAATGATATTAATCCTAGCACGACAGAAAGGATGAGCGTAATCTCATCGTTCTTCTTAGATGCTATGACTGGCTCGTGTTTTAATTTTCGGGTGTCTTGTTTGGGGGGCTCGACCATGGTTTGGTCTTCAATGCCCTTATCAGTTTGCCGTTTGTTCCTTAGGATGTTTTCTAATTGTGAATTCAAGTTCATCAGATCATTTTCTAGTTTTTCTAGCGCGTCTGATTCCACCTTGGTTTCTGCAGACTCTGTCATGGTCATTTGGTTTGAACTTAATAAATTCTCAAGGTATTTCTGGTCTGATAGATAGAGGTACTTGCCCTTCTCAAGCCTGTCCAGTATGTATTCCAATCTTGCCGCATCTCCGATTCCTTTCTCTATCAATCTGTGTACAGAATTTATCGAATCATATGACATTTCTGTTTCTCCGATCTTTTTGTCTAAATAGGGATGTTGATACTAAATAAATAAAATTACTACTCTCATGCATTCTAAACACTGGTTTACAGTCCTACTTTAAAATCATTGAGTTTAGATTTTCTTTTAGTCTTGAAATTTCCTTCCTCAGGGAATCTATTGCCTTTTCACTTTGTATGACCTCGGGTTGGGTCACATTATGTTTACTTTGGTATTCTGCAAGCTCTTCTTTAAGTGAATTTATGACTTGTTGATATTGAGGAATTGCATCTGTTTGAGTTTGTGATTGTCTATTTTTGTATTCTGCAAATTCTGCCTTGAGGGATTGTATTGTCTGCTCATACTTGGCGATCTCCATTCGCATTGCATTAAGATTACTTTGGTATTCTGCAAGCTCTGCTCTTAGCGTATCTATGCCGCCCTGCTGATTCTTCTCGGAAATCATTATCTCAAGCTTATTTTTGTATTCTGCAAGCTCTGCTCTTAGCATATCTATACTGTCCTGCTGATTTCTTTCAGAAATCATAATCTCAAGCTTATTTTTGTATTCTGCAAGCTCTTCTTTGAGTGAACTTGTGACTTGTTGATATTGAGGAATTGCATCTGTTTGAGTTTGTGATTGTCTATTTTTGTATTCTGCAAGCTCTGCTCTTAGCATATCTATACTGCCCTGCTGATTTCTTTCAGAAATCATAATCTCAAGCTTATTTTTGTATTCTGCAAGCTCTGCTCTAAGGGATTGTATTGTCTGTTCATACCTGGCGATCTCTGGCTGTATTGCGTTAATCTTTGCTTTGTATTCTATAATCTCTTGTTTAAGCGAGTCTATTATTTTATTATCTGACATAACCTAATTTGGCTGTACCAGATGAATATTAGAACCTTTTTTTATTTTTACAGACATTCGCAAATGTTTTGTTTCCTTGGAAATTGATTCAATAACATCAATAGTATTAAGAATTGATAAGAACTTATTTAGATTCTTGTTTTTTGTTACCTCGTTAACCAATTCATCAAATATCTCATTGCCATAAGAACCATATTCTGTCAGATTCTCTGACTGCTTGAACAATTCTTTGGTTTTTGACGACGGTTTTTCATTATTTTCACCAGAACTAGATTTTTTCTTGAAAATTTGTCTAGTTTTCTCCCTTGTTTTCTCAATTGGCAGTGCTAACTAACTCCATTGTAATGATTTTGATTTTCATAATTTTCTTACCGGGACTATTCATATCAGTCATAAAAATACTATCTGCCAAAAGTGGCAATCATGACAAATATTTGTAGATGATTTCCAAATGTGGGGTTTTTCTAACCCAAGAGGGTTTGGATTTTATGTTTTGACAGAAAAAATTAGCACAAAATGTGCAGTAAGATTATCTGATTAGCTACAAAACTCCTAATTGAGATCGTCAATGCTTCAAAATAGACTAGAGGGTATTGGAAAGATAATGACTTTTGAAAAAGAAATGAATCCAAATGCTGCAGGAAAAGATTTTGGTTAGGGGGGATAGAAAGTATCGATTCCAAAATAATGAGTCTGTTCCTGTTTCATTTAATTATATTGAGAAAGACAAGATGTAGTATGCTTGTAAATTTTTCAAAAAAAAAGATTGGGAATATTCACTTTACGTATACTTTGCCTGTCATCCAAGGATAGACCGGATCAAAGTAGCTGAATGTTCCAGCTTGACTGAATGTCTGTGAATATGTTCCTTTTGGTGCTATGGTGATACTGAAGAGAGAGCCAGCACCAGAAACTCCAGGACTACCACTTTTTAGAGTGTGTGTAAATCCATCAGCGTTTGTCCATGAAACGAGATGTCCAACACCTATTGTTACTACCTGAGGATTATAGCACTGGTTGGTTTTACAGAGCTTAAGGGTTGTACTTCCTGGGTTGATTACCACTCCTGCATCTCCTAGTGGTGCGGTTTTTGCGGCATATGCTGAACTAAATGTGAACATAGTTCCAGTTGCAATGATTGCAACAATCATTATCGTTCCATATGCAATAGATCTTTTCATGAATTAAATTCAAAAATGTTTCTAATAAGGAAGATCTTCCAACTTTGGAAATGACTGATCTTAAACTATCTCCAATTCATAATTTACGAAATTACTCAACTCTATGCTGTCATGAATCCCACCAACCTTAGTGTAATTTTTTATTGATACATGTTAAATGTTAAATGTTAAATGTTATTGAATTGTTTATCTTGTTTGCTTTAGAGATAAGTTGCTGAATATCCATCTTGTCGTTTGCATCTACTACATTAAAGTGACCCATCTTTCTCATAGGTTTTAGCTCTTTTTTTTGATACCATTTTACATATACGTCACCATCCTGTACTATGTTGACTGACTTGCAATTGCCACTCAATCCTTTTGGTCCCAAAATATTGCACATTACAGTTTTATGTAAAAGATCAGTCCTTCCCAGCTTTAAACCCAGTATTGCTCTTAGGTGTTGCTCAAATTGTGATGTAGTACTTGACTGTAGTGTGTGGTGGCCTGAATTATGTACTCGAGGGGCTATCTCATTTATCAATACTTTTTCATCTTTTGTAACAAACATTTCAATTCCAAAAACACCTGCTCCCTGAAACGCACCCATTACTTTTTTTGCTATTTCCTCAGCTTCCTCAGATACCTGTCTAGTAATCCTCGCAGGAGCAATTGTCATTCTCAATATGTTATTCTCATGTATGTTTTCTACAGCAGGATATACTGCTATTTCGCCTTCCGTATTTCTTGCTGCTATAACTGATACTTCACAAACAAAGTCCACATATTTTTCTAGCATAACATTTCTGCCAGCAAACTTTGAATATCCTTCTGCAATATGTGCCAAGTTTTCTATTCTAAAGTTACCACGACCATCGTAGGCATCACGCCTTTGCTTAAGCAAAGCTGGATACCCAAACAAATCAATTTGCTGTGTCAATTCTCCTATAGATGAGATTGTAACAAAATCTGTAACAGGGATTTTGTTTTCGCGAAGAAATTTCTTTTGCAAGTACTTGTCCTGAATTATTCTGAGAGTTTTAGGAGAAGGATTTATTGCAATGTCTCCTCTGATAGATTCCAAAACCTCGGTATCTCCAGACTCTATCTCATATGTTATGAGATCTGATTGTAACGCAAGTTCTACTATTGCATTTTTGTCAGTAAAGTTTCCCAAAATTTGTCTTGCCCCAGCTTGGGCCGCGGGACAATCTCCATTAGGATCAAGCACTATGACTCTTGAGATCTGTTCTGGCATTTTCTTTGCAGCTTCTGTAAGCATCATGCCAAGCTGACCTCCGCCAATTATTCCTAAATTTTTTGTCAACATGTGTGTTCTATTCATGTTTTACATATAGTTAACTTCAAAATCTGACAGTTTGTCACTTTCAATTATTACTTGGGCGTTGTTCTTCTCTCCAAAATCTTCCTTGTCTTTAAATATTATTTTATGAGATTTTTTACATGTCTCTATCTCATAAAATAAGGACTGGAATCCCAGGACTTGATTCAGTAATATCTGGCGGTTTTAGGGAAGGAATGAATGTTGTCTTGTCAGGATCACCAGGCAGTGGCAAAACTACACTTGGGATGCAGTTTCTACACAATGGCGCCAAGGACTTTGATGAACCTGGAATATTTGTTACGTTATCACAAAGTCCGATATCGATAAGAAATAGTTTTGTATCTTATGGCTGGGATGTCCAAAAATTAATCGATGACGAAAAGATGATAATAATTGATGCTAGACCATTTAAAATGGAAGAAGGATTTGTAGCATTGGACGAATCTCTTTATCGAGGAGAGACTTTGCCGTTTATGCATCTGTCACAACTAATTCTTAGTAGCATGAAAAGAATTGGAGCTAAAAGATTGGTTGTTGACTCGTTGTCTGTTCTTGCAATGCAGTATACAAACATGTTTTATGCAAGACAGGGATTGCAAGGAATGGTTCACGCTCTTGAAACTCAAAATTGTACTTCGATTCTAATTTCCGAGTCAAGGGGTGAACAAAAAATCCCGACAGAATGGTATGTGTCTTCAGGAATTATTTTACTTCACTATATACGACGCGAAGATACAATGGAGCGAGCCATTCAAGTAATAAAAATGCGCGGGATACGACACAGCGAGCAAATCCTGCCAATGAAAATAACTGAATCTGGAATTCAGGTCATGCATCCAAGATTAATACCCTGATTTATAGATGAATATTTTTTGATTTTGTCCACATGGATTCAAAAAGAATCTTCATCGAATAAATCATGGATTCTGAATCAGTCCATATTGCTGTGACTTCGGAAGTTTGGCTAGCGTTTTTTATGAAGAACAATAATTCTGCATCATCTTTTAATATGAAACAAAGATTCTCTCTTGTCTCCTTTGGCAGTCTTTTTACTTTGTTTCTGTCTACTTCATCAAACATGTACATTGATTTGTCCGAAGTTGACGTCAGAAACTTGTAATCTATTTCAGATTTTGATAATGGTTCAAAAAAGTCAGAATGGTAAAACTTGATGTAATCTCTTTCGGAGCCAAGAACAGAAAATTCTTTCATCGAAGTGCTTATCATCTCTTTTAGCTTGCTGTTGATCTGGTTCATTCCTTGTAGCATTTGAAATTTATTTTCTTTTGTTTCTGTAGTGGTAAACTCTGGTATTGAATTCCATAATTCTACCATGGGTTTTTCTTGCTGTTCTAGGGTGTTCACGCGTTCTTTTTCTGCATTTACTAGTGTCCAGACTGCTTTGTCAAGGGGAACAGCTGAGAATTTTATTGGATGCGCAAACGTGGCAGAAACAATGCCCTTGTTTTGTAGTGTGGTAAGAAGATGATATGTTTCGGTTCTTGGTAATCTTAATGCCTTGCAAACTTCTGGCGCTGTCTTTGAGCCATACTTGCCAAGAAAGATGTATACTTTGGCTTGGTTTGATGTTAGGCCAAATCTAGACAGGTCATCTCTTAGTTTCTCAATTGTAATCCTGTGCTCAGACATTGTGGTATCCGATGAGTTGTCAAATATTGTGATTTGTGTTTCTTCGTCTTTCATATCGCGAACCATACCTTTGTAGCACTAGAATATATTGTAGTCAAGTCTATTTGTTTTGATCGACTATGTCTGCTTGACGATCCTACCATACAATATATTTCATATATTTTTGGAAATAATTGTAATTTTTGGCTAAATTTGGCCTTATAAATATTAAATTTTAATTTCAATTGGTTTCTCCGCCTCTACACTAAAGATCGATTTGTATGCAAATCTAGACTTTGTCTGACTGCCTCTTAGAAACGTCATTCTAAACAAGTCTCCGCTGATTAATACAAGACAGCCCAGGTCTTTTTTGAGTCCCTGGGAAAGCAAAGCATCTATTGATTCAGAAATTTTCTTTAATTTTTCCAATCTTGCTTTTATCGCCTCTAGGCCCTGAAAATGTATTTCAAGCTCACCCTTTAGGCAAATTCCATCATAGATCTGAACTGATTGAAATTGCTTCCACTGTGTAGAATCTTTTTTCTTGATTGGTTTTTTCTTTCCATCTTTGGTTGGTGGTTCTAGCATTGCTTTTATCTCATCAAATTCACCAGGAATGGCACTCTGGCTGTCTCTTATTTTTTCTCCAATTAATTTGGAATACTCGTCAGATTTTTTTTGCAGCAGCTCTATCTCTTTCTTTATAGTAACCCGTAACTCTTCAGTGGTATCAAATTTAACTACTTCATGTTCTCGCATTTTTTTCAATCTTCTCCATTTGTATGCTGTCAGTGACCATGCTTTCATCGATGCTGTTAGCTGGAAGTTTTTTCATCTTCTTAGTTCCTTCTTTTAAGAATGCAATCTTTTTACTCTTTATCATTCTGTCTGTTCTTGCAGTGTTGATAATAATTGGAATGGCATATCGCAAAACATCTGCGATTTCATCAAGTGTACATTGATCAAGTCTTCTCTGTTCAGACTTGAAATTGGGTCTAATAATAAGAATGTCTAACGAGGGTGAAAGTACTGCTCTAGTGTGAGCAGTTAGATTCAAGAGCTCTGGTGGCAAGTCAACTGTAAAACCAAGATAACCTGTAAGTATTTTCAAAGAATTGTATAGATCATCAGTAACGTTAACTTTCTCTTTATCTAATTCATAAACCTGAACCGCCTCATCTACGAGGTCCTCCATTGCCTTTACTGCCGCGGCTAGATTGTCATCATTCTGACTAGGGTCAGATGTCATAACCAAAAATTGTCTTTTTTTGTATAAAGAAGATGTGTATGTAACTTAAAATTACAACTAGGTTATGGTGTAACTTTTACATTGCCTACGTAGATGGTTCTAAGAAAGATGTTGCCAAGGTCATCATATCCGCTCAGGAATGCGTATAGCCTGTAAGTTCCAGTTGGAATTGATGTAACGCTTGCACATCCCTCATTGTTTGGAACAACGTTACAGGGTGGATTTGTTGGGTATGAAAATTGCAGCTTGCCAAGTTGGCCAGCCTTGACCAAAAGGGCATCTCTATATGGATTAAGCGCTGTTCCATTGGCAAAAGTTGCCAATGAACCGTATGAATCTGTCGATTGTTGATCATTGAATGAAAGTCTTGTAAGAAATGAAACCCAACTTGATGCTGGTCCTATCTCTTGGAAATAAAAAATCGGGTAGGTACTTTTTGAATATGTGAGATATCCAGGAAGTGCATTATCTACTGTCGGTGATTGAAGGAAGCTTGTGCCAAGACCATATAAATTGGCGTCATCGATTCTAATTGTCATATTCATACCACTGGTATCAGTAATTGAGAGTTTGAGTCTTTGATTATTAGTAAAATTATACCAATTCGATGTGGTAAATGTATAATTTGTATAATAATTATAGCCTTGGTGAGATTGGTCAAGTACCCCATCAAAATAAGGAAACGTAACAGGAGAACTGTTTAGTGTATAGATTGGATTGCCGGTGTAATCGGTTTCCTGAACAGTAACGCTCATGTGGTGTGCAGTCGAACAATAACATTGGGCAAGTAATTTGGAAACTTGAGCAGCGCTTGTAAACTGGCCACTATTCCAATGAATGACATCATCGATGGTTCCTACAAAGTAGGTGTTCGTGCTTGGGTCCTTTCCGATGTTAAAGTTGTTACCATTATTTGCTATAGCATTATTACAATTACCACTACATGTCTGAATATTGCTGACGGTTTCTTGGTCCACGTAAAGGGTACATCCAGCCCAGCTAGTTTTAACGGCAGTGAAGTGATGCCATTTTCCGTCATTGTCATATCTGTTGTTAGTTTGACAAGTAACAACACTGCCTCCGTTATTACTACCTGTAAAACTAAAGTATACTTTACCAGTATTTGCAGCAAGGCCTATTTCGTAAAATGGTTTTCCTGACGAGTCCCCTATGCGTATTATCGGCTGTTTGCTAGAACCTACAGCTGAAGTAGCTTTGAACCAACCTGCTGTACTTGCGGAAGTAGTTCCTCCATTATTATGAGTTTGGTCAACTGCGCGATTCAGATATTGACCGCTTCCACTGAGCGTGAATGCACCGGTATTATTGACGCCTGTATAGATAGCAAATGATGGACTTCCATTTGCTGTCAGGTCCTCTCCAAAACCACTAGAATCTTTTGTATTACCGACGTTTTCAAAATGATACATAAGATCAACAGGTGTGGGGAGTCCGTTAGGTGCCAAGGCACTTGCATATCTAAGTAATAAATTCCACGTGCCAGGAGGGATATGCACTTGTGAGACAGTATCATTGTTGGTAAACCAAGTCCACGTTCTAGTGGCAGAGTTTGTATCGATCGTGGTTGCTGCATTTGGTTCCGGACTGCCATTCCACATTTGATAGGCACCATTAGGGGTGTCAGTAGTTTCTTTATGAAGTTCTAGTATACTAGATGCATGACTTGCTGATGTCAAACCCATAGAAGAGACAACCGTATTACTTTGAAGTGAAAAAGGTACAGCTGTTACAGTAACTGTAACACTTGCCTGATTATTAAGATAACCGTTTTGAAGTGACGCCGTGAATGTTCTATAATTACCTGGATCCCCCGTCACAGAAACATCCCATGTAAAGGTCGCAGTACTTCCATAAGGAAGAGTGTCATATGTTGTAGGGACTGGTCCATTTACGATGGTATAGCTTGCAATGCCATCGCCAGGGCTCAAGCTTGCAGGGGTAATGTTAACAAGAGTCATCTTATTTGACATATTGTTTGTCACAGTCATGAGCAGAGTTGTGGTAAAACCGCTAACTAGATTTTTTGGAAAGGCATAAAGCTTGATATCTAGTGGTTGAGTAATAGCAGGACCTATGTTAAACTCATTTGTGTTTCCTCGTGATGTTACCAATTTAATATGATATTGATTTGCCGTGTTTATGTAGACAGGCAAACTCTGTCCTAGATTAGTAATAGTGGCAGCAGGTGGGATTACAGCATTTACAGGCACATAACTATTGACCCAAGTTGTTAGAGAACTGCTGTTAGTTACCCATACTTTTGTAAAATTAATTGGAAGTGAACCGGTATTAGTTACATTGATGTGTAGTTTGTTATTTACTATGGCTACATTGTCAACTGAAAATTTCTCCTTAGCGACATCAAGTGTTTGCTGAATTCTGGTTAATACTGTCTGACTATAATTATCTACAGTTGTCATACTATATGTGATATATCCAATTGTAGTTCCAAGTGCAATAATTGCAAAAACCGTGCCAACTACACTGCTTATACCTCTTCTGCTTTTCATTGATGCATCCCCTGTGTTGTTATTATGGTTCCTCTAAGTGTGGTTACCGCTATGGTAGTAGCAGTGTTTGATGTCCAGGTATATGGAATCAAGAACCATTGGGAAGAGTGTGGATATATTATATTTCCTGAACAATTGGGAGAAATACAATGACTGACAGTTTGTACCAACATACGGGGAGAGGGATCACTAATTTGAATTTGTGTTACATTAACTGCTAGAGTGCCAATATTTGTTACCGTTATATTTAGCTCAAGAGGCGAAGGTATGAACACAATATTTTCAATGGTTAGCATTTCGTTGATCTTGTTGGTTTTATCAGAAGCTGATGATGACAAGTTACTTTCATAGGTTCGCAAGCTTGTGTTTGACCAAGCAACTACTCCAGTTCCAATCGCGACTACAGCAGTTAACAGTATAGTAGTAGAAACAATCGTACTTAGCGCTCGACGTCTATTTCTTGCCAATCTCATATTGGAATCTAGTCTTTGGGCATCTATTATTGACAAGTATGTAATTAATTTGGACTTACATTCTGTCTTTCGATTAAATTCTCAATTTCTTCTAGTGCTTCAGGTTCTTCAGGTAGTGGTTCAAGGATCTGGGCTGCTGGCTCTTCTTTTGGAGCTGTCTGTAATTCCTCAGGTGTATGAGTTGAAATGACTGGCGTAGGGGCAGATTCTGAAATTTGCGAAATCTTGTAAGCAGGACAAGGAATCTCGACGCTTTTTGTCACAACATAAAACAATGGAAAAAGTTCTTGATATACGCTGTTTACTATTTTAGGAATGTTTTTTTCGTCAGGCTCTAGATGTTTGTTTACTTCAGTCTCGCTTCCAAGTATTGAAACTATTCCTTCTACACTTATCTTAGAATTTGTGGGCTTGGAGAGCAAGAGAAATTTGTATTTGAGCTTGGCTCCTGATTCGTTATTTTCTAATTCGTCTATTGATACATCGATATCGTATTTATCAAATAAAGCACCGCTTTTTAGTTTACTTACAAATAGAGAACCAATCTCTACTTTTAGATTCATAGAGTTACTTGAATTCAAATAAGAACTTAAAACACTGTCTGTATCACGTTAATACATATAACACGATTAAGGTATCAAATAATTACTCTTAACGTGGCTGAAATACAAGATGAGGTTAATCCTAGAATTAAAGAGACTAGTAGCTCAAAAGCGGTAAATGAAAAATTCAATGTTAGTGTAAAAATATCAACATTAAAAAGACATACTCACCTATTATCAAAAAATTATGATGTCAAGAAATATCTCGACCCAACAAAGTTTACTTTTGCTCCTGAAGTTGCAGGACTAGTTCCAAAAGATACGCCACCATATCTTGATAATGGTGCCAAGTACGTTGAGCGAATATCTAGAGCACTTGCTTTTTTTAAACAATGTGCTCTTATTGGTCCAAGTGGTACTGGAAAAACTCACATAGTATATCTTGTCGCAGAACTTGCCGGTCTTCCATTATGGGAAATTAATTGTGGTTTGCAGACTTCGGTATTTGATCTCTTTGGAAGGTACATAGGACTGGGAAAAGAAAATTGGATAGATGGACTAATAACATTGTGGTGTCGGCATGGTGGAATTTTATACCTAGATGAAGCTAACATGATGAAACAAGACATTGCTACAAGACTTAATCCGATATTAGACCAACGTGGACATATGGTATTAACAGAAAAGGATAATGAAATAATTCAACGACACAAAGACGCATTTCTGATAATTAGTATGAATCCTGTATCATCCGAGTTTACAGGAACTAAACCACTTAATGCAGCAATGAGAAGAAGACTGAGTGTCTGGTTAAACTTTGATTACATGAGTGTTGGCAAAAAAATTGATGAAAAAGAAGTTGATCTAATAGTAGAAAAGACTGGTATTGATAGAATGGAGGCAGAAAAATTAATCAAGATTGGAGCTGAGCTAAGAAAACAGTACAAAGCAGGTGAGATTCCATACGGTCCTTCCATAGGTGACTTGATAAATTGGGCAACGTTGATTGCTGACGGCACATCATTTTATGATGCAGCCGAAGAGACCATAATTGCCCTTACAAGTGATGACATTGAGATCCAAGAAATAATAAGAAAACAAATTCACAAGATTGCTGATGCTGCATGAGTTTTACCCAAGATAATTTTTACGAATTTGTCTATAAGATATTTTACAGCTTCTCAGAGACTAAACCAGAAGACGTTGGTCTTGTTTTTTCAAGAGATGTCCAGTATCCACTCTTAGAATCAATTCATAATCCAAGTATGGTAATCCCACTTCCAAAACTTGTTGAAGAGAAATTGGAGTACGAGGGAATGGTCTTTGAGAATACCCCTGAGGGTAGAAGAGATGTCTGGGCATTGTTTTTGGCCACAATGTACCATTTATCTGCTCATGCTGCCAGTGCCTCCTATCCAAAATATGAAAAATGGAAAAAAAACAAAACAATTGATGTTTGCTGGCAGGTAATTGACTTTATCGAGGATATCTCAGCTGATAGATATCTGTTCCATAAAGATCAGGTGGCATGGAATAATATCAAAGAGATTGAAAACAGGATTTTACAAGATTCAAATAATCAGCGCATTAGGCAAAAAGAGATAAAAAACAAATTTCATGCAGCAAATGATCATTCCAGAATTGACTCGATACGAGATCAAGTGATAAAAAACATCGGCAAGGATGGATATGAAGAAAAACTCTTGTCTGTTGCTGACTATTTGTACAAAAACAGGGAACTGCTTTTACGGCCAATTCTTCCTTTTCATGAACATCATAACCATTCTTGGTCTCCAAAGATAGAAAAAAAGAATGTCGTCTTTGCACCATCTGGAGAATTTGAAGAGAAAATAATAATGCTAGATGAGTTGTGGGAAAAAAATGAACAAATGCGACGCCGAATTTTCAGAAGATATAAAAAACATTTGAAAGGTCTCAATTTTGATGCCATAGTAATTCCTCAAGGAAACTTGCCTGAGTATGAAAAAATAAAATCACAGGCACTTCCCATGATAAGAAAAATTAGACAGCAGATAAGACTGGTACCTAACCTTGTTGATGATCCTAAAATTGATGAGATAGGGTATCTAGATATGCAGATGGCAATCCAGGCAATTGCATCTGAGGGACAATCAACTGAAGTTTTTCAAAGGGATGAAATACGAAGAGGTGAAGAGGCATGGATAATTCTAATTGATAAAAGTGCTAGTATGGAGTTGCGATTTGATAGAATCCAAGAGTTTGCAGTTTGTATGGCCGAATCGGCAAACGAACTAACAGGAAAAGATGATGCGTGGGCATTGTACAGTTTTGATACCAACTTTAACATCATCAAAGATTTTAACGAAAAATACAACACGGAGGCAAAGGCCCGAATAGGGACCATAAAAAGTGGTGGTCTCTCCCTTCTTCCAGACGCTATAGAATTGTCAGCAAGGATTCTGGCAGGAGACCCAAGAGACAGAAAGTTCCTTTTTGTCATAACCGATGGTCATCCATCTGGATATGATAGGATTCAAGAGGCATTCTCAAAAGTTGTCAAAAAAACTGAGGTTTCTGGAATAATACTTGTGGGAATAGGGGTAACTAAAGCAGTAACCCGTAGGTTCAGAAATAATGCGAGAGGTACTGAGCTAAAGGAGCTTGTGACCAAGTTTATAACTGCATACAGGACTGCCTCATCACAAGATATGTAATTAAAAAATACATACAAGATCAGATATTCATCATGATTCCATGTCTGGTAATAAGATATGTTCCAAAGAACAAAGAACAGAAAAGCAATCAGTACTGTGCTCACAACCATGATTATCTTGGTGGCATCGGTAGTGTTAGGAACAGGTGTTGTATTATATGGTACAAGCCTCTTCCAGACAAACGCTTCCTCTTCAGGAATTACCGTCACGGGTACTCAGGTTTGGGTAGATAGTAAAACCAGCTCTGGATGGGCATGGGGTGCATTTGATGTCAGAAACAGCGGCGACAAACTGTTGTCAGTTGACCAAATACAAATTCGTGGCCAAGCAATACCATTCGCAAATTGGTATTTCGACACGGATACCGCAAGAGTAACTTCAACAAACTTCCAGCAAGCATTGAACTACAGTTACCTCCAAAGCACGGTAACGGGACAACTAAAGAACTATACTGGATCCGCAGCTAATCCAAACTGCCCAGGACCAGCACCAATCGCAATGAACTTGATTGGTAGTAGTTCGACCAACCCAGTGTTGTGTTTGAGTCCAGGTTCTGGCCCAATATCTCTAGCGCCTGGTGGCGTGGCAATCGTCTACTTTAAGGTACAAAACGGTCTATTGACAACAATAGATGCAGGTTCCGCAAGTAGTGTTGCAGTCTATGCAGGCAAAGTGGGATCACCAGTATCAGTAACTGTTGCAGCCAAGTAGGGGGTTTTACGTTACCCTACAACCTTTATTTTTTTATTTTTGGTGATTAAATGAAAGAAAAAAAATTAAAACAATTATCTGAAACCCCCTTCGGTCAGGAACTTTTAGATGAAAGTCTGGTTCAAATTCCTGCCGGATATAGAGTAGTAAACAAGTATCCACTGTTGCCTCCGTTTAGTTATGTTGATATCTTGTACAATGAAGAAAAGTCCAATTATCTATATTTTGTTGATGAGTTAAAACTAAATTTACAAGAAAAACAAGTCTATGAGAATCTATATCATCTGTTAGAGGAAAGTCTAGAGTCACATAACGAGGAACATGTTGATTCTACCTTTGATGAGAATCTTAGCAGAATATTATCTGAGAATGAAAAGATGTTTGCAGCAAATTCAAACACTAGTCTTGAAAAAGTAAAATATTATCTCAGACGAGACGTGAATGGTTTTGGCATTATTGATCCTTTGATGCATGACATAAACATTGAAGATATTAGCTGTTCCGGTCCAGAAAAACCAATTTACATCTGGCATCGAAGCTATGACAGCATTCCTACAAACATACGTTTTGGCACAGATTCCATACTCAATGCATTTGTATCAAGAATTGTCTTTAGGGCAGGAAAGCATGTAAGCGCGGCATTTCCTATTGCGGATCTTGCATTGCAAGGAAACCATAGAATTTCTGTGCTATATCAAAAAGAAATCACACCAAAAGGGTCGAGCTTTACCATAAGAAAATTCAAGGAGGATCCATATACCATGATAGATTTAATAAAATTCGGAACAATAAGTCTTGAAATTGCAGCCTACTTGTGGATGTTAATTGAAGCAAAGTTGTCATTTATCGTAATTGGTCCTACAGGAAGTGGAAAGACAACTCTGCTTAACGCAATTACTGGCCTTGTGCATCCAGATTACAAAATATTTTCAGTTGAGGATGTCTCTGAAATAAACATCAATCATGAAAACTGGTTTACGCTTATTTCAAGAACAGGTTTTGGTTTAGAAGGCGAGGGAGAAATTGGGCTATATGATCTTATCAAGTCAGGTGTCAGACATAGGCCAGACTATATCGTAGTTGGAGAGATTAGAGGTTCAGAGGCATACGTCATGTTCCAGGCTATGGCAACAGGTCACGGAGGACTCTGTACCATGCACGCAGACAGCTTGGAATCTGCAGTAAAAAGACTACAGCAAAAACCTATGGACATTCCTGCTTCTTATGTCTCCTTGATGAACTGTGCATTGGTTGTAAAAAGAATCAAAGAAAACTCGACAGGCCAAAGCAGTAGAAGAGTCATCACTGTTTCCGAAATTGCAAGCGCGTCATCATCTCATAACGCATTTACATGGAACCCAAGGGGAGATAGTTTTTCAGATGATTTGCGTGAAAGTATTTTATTTAAGAGAATTGCGGATTCTGGAGGAAGAGAAATTGACGAAGTATTAGACGAATATAAAAAACGAATTTTGATCCTAAAATGGATGTCAGAGCACGATATTAGAGATTACAAAAAAGTTTCACAAGTGATTGGAAAATATTACAGAGACCCACAATCTCTTATGAGACAAATAGAGGTAGAACTCTAGTCATGCAATTTCTAAAAAATATTGATAAAGGAGAGGCACAAAAAAAACAGAGTCAGAAAATAGAGCGCGAGCTTCCATACTTTATAACTATAGTATCTCTTTTGGCCGCAAGTGGTTTTGGACCATATACTATTTTTCAGAAAATTAAAGAGATTCGACTCTTACCAATCATGAGAATAGAAGCAATTAAAATTCTAAAAAGAATAGATCTGCTTGGAACTGATCCGCTGACTGCCATTACAGAAACAAAGGAGAAACAGGCATCACGATCACTAGGTGAATTTCTTTCTGGATATGTCTCTGCTATTCAAAGTGGAGGAAATGTGGCAAATTATTTAAAAACTAAGATGAAAGGCACCTATGAAATCCTTGAAAATAGAGAAAAAAATTCAGTAGAAAAACTAAGTGGTGTAATTCACGGATGGCTTACTGCTCAGGTTGTAATGTTAGCAGTCTTTATTCTCATTTCTGCAATAGGCTCGAATCCTCTTACGGGTTCAGGAAATCAAACAAACAGCGACCCACCATACGCTCTTTTGATAATTGGTCCAATTATTTCACTGGTGTTTATGATAATAGTAAAAGGTATGATAAATTCAACTATTCCAGAAGTTGAGATAAAAAAGACAATCATATTTGGAATTCCAAGTGTACTTGTTGCAAGTATTTTGATTATCACAAAAGTTTTAGCCAGTTTACAAATTGATCCATATATTCTTGGGGCATCGCTAATAGTAGCTTCGATATGGCCTGCTTTGAAATTTAAAAAAATTTATAGAATAAACATAGATGCTGAAACTGCCACGCCCCAGATTCTGCGTGATATCACTGAAGCACGAAAAGCAGGAATGGGGCCAGAAAAATGTATAATACGTGCATGCAAGCGAAAAGATTTCAAATCTTTTAATAGCCTTGCAAACGCGGTTGCAAATAAACTAGAGTGGGGAGTAATGCTAAATAGCATTTATGAAGTAATTGAAAAAGAGGTAAAACATTTTCAGGTTTTAATTTCTTTTAAAATTTTATTTGAAATTATTTCAGCAGGTGGTGGAAATGTAAACAGTCTTGACTCTCTTGCAGATGCTAGTGAGAAAATTCATGACATTGAGAAAAACAAGCGTGAGATGTTAAAACCATACGTAATTGTAGGATTTATGATAATTACGGTAACTGGGTTTACAACATTGATTACCCTTGATTCATTTGCAACTATTAACGAGGAAAAAAATCTAGGTAAAGGAACACAGCCAGTAGCGAACCAACCAGACTCGTTCATCGGAACAGTATCTGTAGCATTAATTATGCAAGCTTGGTTATCTGGCTTGTTTATAGGAAAGATTACAAAAGGAGCATATTCAGGAGGTTTTATGTATTCAATTACCCTAGTGATTATCACAATGATGTGTATTGGATTAATTCAGTTACATATAGTCAATTTCAATTCCCTGCTAAAGCATTCTTGAGAGTACCTTCTAGAGTATGTCATTTCATGTGTCATACCGTTTCTTATATCACAATTTACGATACAAAAAATTAGTTTGAAGATAATTCTAGCTCTCGCGATACTAGGTGTCATTGTATTTTCTACAGGAGTGTATGGACAAACTGCTGGTGAATTGGCGTATAGGTTTCTTCCAGATAAAATAATAGAAAACTCCTCTACAGTATTGCAGGTATATGCTAAAGATGATACGTTTTCTCGTAATGTTGATAATCTGATAGCTACATCCACAGATTCATCAATAATCAAAATACTAGGAGTGGAAAAAGACGAAAACAATTTCATAACAGATGTAAAGATAATGGCTTTGAACCCAGGTACAACCAACATTGATCTTGCAGCCCCAGGATTTACGTCGCAGGAAATTCCTATAACTGTTTATAGTGATTACGATGCTCCAACAAAAATGTTAATAAAAACAACACCGAGTACTTTTTCAACTATAGGTTCTTTGGCAGGATACGTTTCAGTAGAATTTGTTAACGATGCTGGGGTTCCAATAAAATCTAAACAAGATACTATCGTCACGTTAACCACATCTAACAGTGATATTGTAAAATTGAAAAATACTGAGCTCACTATTAAAAAAGACCAATATTATGTAACTGCACAATTTGAAGTAAAAAAGGATGGAATTGCACAGATATTTGCATCCGCTTCATCATTACAAACCGTAAGTAGCACAGTAACTGTCAGTACATCTGAAACCTCGTCAAGCGTTAAATTGTATGTCTTTCCAAAGACATTGAATACCTTTCAAAATTCTAATGGATATGTAATAGCTGAGCTCCAAAAGAATGGCATTCCAGTAAAGGCAACACAAGATGTTACCATACCAGTACAAGTTACCAACGCAAGTGGAATGCAGATGATAAACTCAGGTACTGAAAATCCAACAGTAACTGCTAATCAGCCTATTATGATCAAGAAGGGTTCGTACTGGGGATATACGCAAATTTCAGTAGTTGCTGGAACTAAGGGTTGGATGGCCGCACCGTGGGGTGGATTGCAAGGTCTATGGGATGTTGGAATAAATGCAAAAGGTTATCTTATTTCCTCACCGGTCCAAATTACAACTACACTTGGTCCAGTGTTCAATGATCATACAGCGATTTTAGATCTGGTACCCATCTTGGCTACTGGACAAAAAGAATTGATAGGAGTAATTCATTTAGAAAATAACAGTCTTAATTATCCAGGTCCGCCTGTTATTGCAAATCATGACTTTCAGGTTGAAGTTGATTCTTCAGATCTTAACACACTTTCAGTTGAGCCAGTACAAATGAGTCAAGGGTCTGGAGCAGGTCTTGTATTTGCCAAAGTAGGAAGTACAGTGCCAGTTCAACCAACTTTACATGTGGTAACAGCAGGCCCACAAATAATACCTCAAAACTATTCTGCCGTAGTGTCAGTGCCAGCATCTGATTCCTCGACTCTTGTTGCAGATTCATTGATACCAAATATACTTACAAATAATGACTTTCCACTTGCATTATACGTTACAAAAAGCGGGGCAATAGATTATTTCACAAAGGATCTTTCCCCTTTTGTTTCACCTGGGGATGTTTTTCAAACAGAATCTACTCTGATTCACTCTGGTGACTCGATTGTATTGCAAAATTCAAAATCCCTTAAAGATGGTACTATTACTCTTACCGCACAAGCTGGAGATTTTTCAACTAATCTTTCTTTGCAAAGCCTTTCATCAAAGCCTTCTATAATAACAGTTAGCTATCCTGAAAAGATACTTTCTAATTTAAAAAATACTTTTTCCATACAGATTCTTGACAGTAATCAAAATCCTGTCTTTGCAAATCAAGATACACAGTTTAAGCTTGTATCAAGTGATCCAACCATACTGACTGTGCCAGAAAACGTTGTAATTAAAAAAGGGAATTATTATTCACTCTTTAGTGTAGAAGCCGAAAGAACTGGAATGACTGAACTGACTGTTTTATCAAGTGATCTTCCATTATCAAAATTTCCAATTAGTGTTACAAGTTTAACTCCTAGTGTAAGTCTATCCTCAACTGATTTCATTAATCCAAATACCAATTTTGATGCAACAGTGACCGCACAATACAACGGTGCACCCTTGAGTGGATTGAAAGTAGACTGGAATGTGCAGGGGGCTACAACTCAGAACATGGAATCTATCACAAACAATGATGGCCATGCAATTATCTCACTTGTTTCCAGCGATCCAAGTAAAGTAACCATTCAAGCTACTGTTTCAGGTGGGATATACGGAGTAGTTGCTGCAAACAAAGATGTTACAGTGAATCCTCCTTTGACACCTCAAAGCGGATCAACTTCATCTGCAGGTACGACTGGGGGATTTAGCATAGCCGGACTCAATCCGCTCTTTATTGTCATCCCAGTTGCAGTAGCTGTAGGCGGAGTAGTTCTTAAAAAGAAAAATATGCTTGATGGAATTTCAGAAAAAATAGGCATTATGGAAAAGTTTACTGAGGTAAAAGAAAGATTAACTCAATCGCGTGAAAAATAATCTTATAAATTACATGATTTTTTAATCTTCAAAGAATGGGGTAAAAGAAAGATTAACCCAATTGCATTAAAAATATTCTACATCCGTTGAACAAGCGGTATTCGTACTAGATTAGATAAAAATGCCTTGCCTGACTCATGACGACTTAGCATATACATGGCCATAAATCCCTCAAAGTATGTTACCATGTGTTCAGATTTAGAAAGATGAAACAGACTTAGACCTTCTAGAATCAAAAGTATAGATATGCTTGCTAAAACCACAGTATAGTAAATCCTATATTTTGAACTTTTTGGATTCGTTAGTGCTGATAGCAATTTCATAAAATTATTTTAGTATTTTAAGATATAAGGCTGGTCTGCCATTTTTGGAAATGTCGAATTAATTTTAATTTGACTTTTCAGGAATAAATTAATTAATCTATTTAGATTAATTTTTTCAAATTGCAAACTATGGATAAAAAGGTCCGTCTTATCCAAATATTACATACTGGAATTTAATGAAGCTTCAATTAATTCAGGCATATCGATAAATAATTTTGAGATCTCTTAATTTATCTAGGAAAAACCAGGTGGTAATATGGACGAGTTATTTTTTGATATAAACAATCTCAGGATTTTGTCTGCGTTGGCAATGCTTGCAATTGCCTCCACTTTAGATATCTGGAAGCGAGAAATTCATGACGTTTTATGGATAGTCTTTGGGGTAATTGCTGTTATTTTGATTGTCGTTTCTCCAGATCCTTTGGGAGTGCTAAAAACAACAGGAATATCATTAATTATTGCACCTTTGGCAATTGTCCTATGGAGAATTGGCATATTTGGCGGTGCAGATGCCTTTGGGTTAATAGTTTTAGCAGCATTATCTCCTCAGATGAGCTTATCGACACACACTGTCACACCTTTTACAACTTTGACAAATGCCGCAATACTTTCAATATCTCCAATATTTGTAAACGTAATTCGAAATCTTGTTGCCATATCAAAACATGAGAATATTTTTGAAGGCTTTGAAGAAACCAGATTAAAAAAAACAATGGCAATGTTTTTTGGACATCGTGCAAGGAATCCAAAATACAGTTTTCCGATTGAACGAATAGAAGGAAATTCAAAAAAGTTTGATTTTTCGCCAAAACATGCAGAAAATGAACAATTCTGTGATACCGTGAATACGTGGGTCACCCCAGGAATACCATATATGGTGTATATAACAGCAGGATTTGTGGTACAGCTCTTATTTGGCGATATTATTTTTAATATAATAGGTAACATCAAGGCTGCATAAATTTAGATAATTTAGAAATAAAGTAGAAATATTTTAAACAAAAACTAATTTGTCATTACAAGACATATCTATCTGATTAATACTAGATTGTTTCTTTTTTGATCATGTTCAAAGATTTATCATGCATCCGTAGTAAAATATACATTATGTGAAGGTTTTTTTGCTATGACGCCATAGAATGCACAACCAACTCCAATAATTGCAGTTGCGATAAATCCAACTTTGACAACTTTTTTCATGGTATCAACTGATGCTGGACTCATTTGCAACGGATAGCCTTGCGGGTTTTGGTGATTAATGTTAGGAAAGAATACAGTGACAAAATATCCCACTGTATGCTGAACTGTTTCTACCAAACTTGAAGAATATTGATATCCTAAGATAGAGAATAAACATACTAGGAATCCAACAGACAGCTCGACTAATCTCATCTGTTATTTTAACGTGTTACAATCTAATAACTGATAGTTAGTAATTTTCTGTACATTCTAAAATTAAACCAGTTCTTATGACTCGAATATTGACCTTAATGCTCTGCAGTCTATTATTGCGTGAGTATTCCGTTATATGGAAGAAGTTGCCCATATTCGGATCCGACACAATTTTGACAAGTGGCATATTTTCCAAAAATAATTAAGTTAAGTGCTAGCGCTGTGCCTGGGACTGGAAGTTTGCTGGATCCTGGTTGAGTACTTCCTCCTACAGAAGCAGCATAAAATTGTAAGGTGATTGATTTTCCTGGACCGACATTTAGACAATAGTCATTAGCAGGTGGGCCTGCACAGGAATAAGCTGTTGCGCTAAGTGTTTTTGTAACATTATTTACAATGTAGTATGCCTGACTGCTGGCTCCACCTGATGTGGTCGTAGTATACAGCAAACTATTTTTTGATATGTATAAATTAGAACCTTGAGTCTGGTTATTATTTGTCACATTAACATAAAATGCTATGTTGTTACTTCCTGGCGGTCCCCAACCCGCGGTCCATGAAGTACCTTCCGACCAGCGTAAAGTTGTATAGTTAAGTGTCAATATTCCTGAATTTTGAGCTAAAGTAGTACTTGTAAAGGAGATTTCTTTTATGGTTATTACTGTCTGCGCATAGTTTCCGGTATACCCGTTTTGAAGTTGTGCTCTATATGTACAAGTCATACCGGTAATACTCCCCTGTACTATGACATTCCAACTGAAGGTTGCACTACTGCCTGGGGGCAAAGTATTGTAATTTGATGGGCCTACCAGAACTGGTGTTCCACATGAATCAGCGGTGCCTGCTGTGTTTGTAGGTGTCGCAGGAGTCACGTTGGTCAACGTCCCCGTTCCATTATTGGTTACTAGCATAACAAGTGTAGTGGTAAATCCACTTGGAATATAGGATGGCAGTGCAATAAATTGGATGTTCAGTGGGGCAGTGCTGACTGAGTTTACAGTAAACTCTTTTACATTACCTCTCTCAGATATCAATTTTATATCATAAGCCTGATTTGTTCTTGCAATAAGCGACAGGCTTTGACCGATCTTACTTTGTGGTGTAACTGTAGTCAGATTGTAATTGATGTTATATCTGAAAACTTTGGTAGGATCTGTTGTGTTGGTTGCCCATAATCTGGTAAGATGAATAGGAATATTTCCTGTATTCACTGCAGTTATGTTGAATCTGTTATTGTCAATAGTTACCTTTGTGATTTGAATCTGTTCCTTACTTCGATCTATTGCGTTTTGATTTGTTGTAAGAATGGATTGATTATATTTATCTAAAACATTCATGCTGTATGTTATGTAACCTACTGTGGTAGAAAGAGCAAGTATCGCAAAAACAGTCCCTACTACACTGCCTATACCCCTTCTTGATTTCATGGAGATACAACTTGTGTTGTAAATATTGAGCCTCGTGCAGTTGTTATGTAGATGTTAATTGGAATTTTACTTGGATATGCATTTGTATATGTAAAATTAATCGATAATGAATTTTTAGGTAAGACTGGTTGATTAGTAAATGTCTTATCGTTAATTATTCCATTGGCATCTAATTTTATTTCTGTAACATTGAGGCCGATGGTACTGGGGTTATTCATAGTAACGTTCACAAATTTATTTCCACCAGAGATGCTAAACCAAACATTTTCTACTGCAAGGTATTCATTTATTTTATTAACATTAGTTGAGTAAGATGATTCAAGGTTACGCTCATGTCCAAAAAGATTACTGTTGGCCCATGAAACAAGACCGCTGCCCATAACAGCAATAGCCGTAAGCATTATTGCGCTGGTGACTATTGTAGCTAACCCACGCCTTGCATATTTACTACGTCGCCGCATAAGAGAGAATTATGAATAATTCATTATTGTAGAAGCGCATGTCTCTTTTAGAGACATACCGATTTCCATTTTTGGGAATAAGGGAATATTTTGGCCTATTTTGGCTCTGTCATATAATAGTGCAATTCTGTATAACACTCAACACAGTATTCCTGCTCGTTTGTATGTTCACAATTGTATGTCTTTTTTACTGATTGGCCACATTTTGTGCAAATTGACATGTTTATCTGGTTGCTGCAATTTTAGTAGATTTTCTAATCTTCAGGCCACCTAGAATTACGATGATTATTCCTATAGCTAGTACAGCTCCAAATTCGCGAACCGCTCTATCTGGTAGATTGCCTCCTTCCATTCCTAGAATTACTGTTGTACCAATGACGATTAATGCTCCGCCAATTATTATCAAAATTGCAAGTTTTTTTGATGGTTCCTTTCTTGTAATAAAAAACGATATGATAAGCATAGCAGATGGAATTATTCCAAAAATTGATCCTCTAACCGACGCATTCATTTGAAGAAAGCCAGTCTTTTCGTTGCCATTATCATTTCCAGTATCGTGTCCGGCAGCCATGACATCCGCGCCATAGATTGCAAGCATGGCTATAGATATAACAGACATTACCATAGCTGCCTTTAGCGCCATAGTTTTGTTGTTTTATATACAATTAATAAACCTATGAAATTTTAAATCGTGATTTTATTAGCAATTTGTTCTAGATTGATTTAAAACAATTGTCTTGCAAATGTTTTAATTGCAAAAAACTTTGCAAGAATCTGTGAAAGCACTCATTTTATCAGGCGGATTGGGGCAAAGACTAAAACCAATTACAGATTACGTGCCAAAGCCGCTTGTCCCATTAAATAATATTCCAATAATCGAATGGCAGATAAAATATTTTAAAAAATTTGGAATAAATGAGTTTGTAATTTGTTCTGGGTATAAAAGTGATCAAATAATGAATTACCTTAGACCAAAAAAAATGGGAGTAAAAATAGATTATTCCATTGAAAAAACGCCACTTGGGACTGGCGGAGCAATAAAAAATGCTAGTAATTTTCTAGAAGACGAAAGCTTTTTTGTAATAAATGGCGATGTATTAACAAACCTTGATCCCAGAAAGCTAAAAGAAAACCCAAACTCTATTGCGGTTATACCACTACGTACATCGTTTGGCGTAGTACATCTGAATAATGACAAAGTTAAAAAATTTGAGGAAAAACCAGAAATTCCCAAATACTGGATGAATGCAGGAATTTATTATTTGTCAAAGAAAGTATTAAGACACCTTCCATCGAAAGGAAATATTGAAAACACCGCATTTCCTGTACTTGCAAGAATGGGTTTGCTTTTTGCAGTCAAGTATGAAAAAACTTTTTGGTACTCAATTGATTCTCACAAAGATATAGAGGATTGTGCAAATGAAATGAAATCATTAAACTATGAGAATTTTCTATTAAAAAAATGAGTCAATATGAGAATTGGATATAGTCTGGGTTCATTATTGTCTATAAATGAAATTCATGAATGTTCTAAAATTTTATCCAAACACAATCCTGACTCTGTCTGGATTCCAGAAACATGGGGAATGGAAGCAATCTCAATGCTTGCATCAGTGTCACAAATTGTCAAAAAATCAAAAATTGGCTCGTCAATAATTAACATCTATTCCAGGACTCCATCTCTTATCGCAATGAGCGCAGCTACTCTTGACACACTTTCAAATGGCAGATTAATACTTGGATTGGGTACAAGTAGCGAGCCCATCGTCCAAGATTGGCATGGTGTAGAGTTTAATCAGCCAGTTCAGAGAATGCGTGAATATGTAGAGATTATCAGGTTGATAATGTCAGGAGATAAAGCAAATTATGATGGAAAATTATTTCACCTAAAAAATTTTACACTGCTAGTCAGGCCGCCAAGAAAAAAGATCCCAATTTACCTGGCTGCCATAAATCAGAAAATGGTTGAACTTACATGGGAAATAGCAGATGGAGTGATCTTTTACTTGAGACCAATTTCTGAGCTTCAAAAAACAATTCAAAAAATGCAGTTAAAGAAAAAAATCGACGTATCTTGCCAACTCGTCACATGCATCTCTGAGGACGAAGAAAAGGCCATATCTAGAACAAAGAAAACGCTTGCATTTTATATATCAGTAGGAAAAATTTATAGAGAATTTTTAGCAAAAAATGGATTTGCAAAAGAAACTAGCGAAATATATGACGAATATAAAAAATCTGTGCTACGTACAAATCACAAGCTAGTTTCCACAAATATGCTTGATTCACTTACAATATGTGGTACCCCTGAAGAGTGTAGGAAAAAGCTAGACAAGTTTGTAAGAGCAGGAGTTTCCTTGCCCATAATACAGTTTAATCCCATAGGGGACGTCACAAAATCCTTTAAACTACTTGTTTCCACACTATCAGGTAACAAAACTTGAGAAGAGTAGCAATTGGGGGATTTGGCCTCACAAAATTCAACAAGGAAGACGCTTCAATTGGATCACTAATGTTATCGTCAATAAAGGCACTTTTTGACGAGACCCCAAATTTAACTCAAAAAGACGTAGATGTTGTTATTACCTCAACTAATGACAACAGCAAATATCTGGCAAACACAGTATCCGAACTTGCAGGCATTTCTCCAAAAATATCTCATTCTGTTGAGAGTTTGTGCAACTCGGGAGCAAACAGTGTGATTTCCGCCTTTTCGTACATTGCATCAGGGTTAGCAGATGTTGCTATAGTAGTTGGTGCAGAAAAATTTGACAATCCTGGACTGGTTTTAGAATCAGACGTGTCACGTGGCCAGTACAAACATCCTGTATATTGGTCATCAATGTTTACAAGATCTCACATGAGAAAGTATGGTACTAGTATGGAAGATCTTGCCATTGTATCTGCCAAAAACCACAAAAATGCATTAGAAAACCCACACGCATATTTTGACAAGGAATATTCTGTTGAAGATGTCATGCAATCAAAAAATATTACTCAGGATGTTCGCATTTTAGATTGTTCTTTTCCCTGTACTGGTTCTGCTGCAGTTTTGCTTGCATCAGAGGAATCTATCAAAAAATTCACAGACTGTCCTGTTTGGTTGACAGGCCTTGGTCAAAAAACCATCTCTGCAAGTTTTGCCAAAAGTGAAGATCTTACCAGTATGAAATCTACAAAATTTGCAGCTAGTGCTGCATATACCATGTCAAAAAAAGAGCCTAAAGATATTGATGTTGCTGAAACCCATGACGCATTTAGCATATGTGAAATTATTGAAGTAGAAGACCTTGGTTTTGCCAAAAAAGGAATGGGAAATAAATTTGTCAAATCCCTCTATGATACACAAGATAAGAAAATTAACCCTAGGGGAGGATTACTAGGATCAGGTCATCCTTTGGGAGCAACTGGAATAGCCCAGATCATAGAGATTGGCAAACAACTTCAAAACAAAGCAGGAAAACGTCAAGTTAACGAAGCCAAAACAGGCTTGGTTCAAAACATGTCAGCGGCTGCAACTTCTTCAACTGTCATTATTTTTGAATCATGAATAAATTTGAAAATGAACTAAAAAACGGCAAATTTGTCTGTAGCAAATGTATTGACTGCAATAGACTTGTTTGGCCTCCAAGCGATTTTTGCGATGTATGTTTTAGTAAAGTAATTTGGAGAGAAGTATCTAAAAATGGTAAACTAGTAGAGTTTGCAAAAAAAAATGATCTGATTTTTTGTATAGCGGAATTTGAAAACACGATTAGAATTATGGGGGAATTAGAGGCAGGATTAAAAACTCCATCAGTAGGCCAAGATCTTCATCTTGAAAAATGTAATTATACTGACAAGGAAGAATTCTTTTTTCGATTAAAATAAGATTGTTTTAGATAAGTTAAAACAATTCTAGTGGATATAATTTCTAAATAATTAATACATGATGCGATATCATACTAATTTATTGTGTTCACTGATTTTGTCACTCTTTTTGAATATTTGTATATGGCTATAGACACCAAATGAGAAAAGGATGTATGACCAAATAAATAAAATATCTATTGGATGGCCTGTGTAATACGAATTATCAAGTGTAAAATATTGAAATCCTGTATCGCCAATTACTTGAAATAAAATTCCAATCAATAATAGTGTCCATAGAAAGTTCACCTCTCCTCTAAAAAATAAAAAGATTCCAATCAATGCCGGGGCAAGAATGATTGCATCTGCAATTGGATATGTTGCACCTAATGCAATTGCAAATTCACTTTCATCTGAATTGTTGTTAACGGTCATGTACAAATTTGGAATTAGAACTGATATTGAAATTATTGATGCGCAAAGTATCATTTTTCTTGAGATTAATTTTTTGAATGGTTTTAGATAAAATAATGAAAATAAAAATAAAAAAGGATATCCGGCAATATAAAAGACATCTGCAGCTGATGGAAATGGGTCCAGATGATATACGAGTTCATAAACTGTCCAAGTTGTCTCTGCAATAAACCATGAGATGGCGGTTCCCAGAAATAGCAGCCATGCTTTACCGTGATTCCCAGTTTTTTTGAACCTTAAGAATATGATTATTGATAAAATAACAAAGGCTGCTGTTACTGGAATGTATGCAAAATCAGTTACCACCTTAACTGACTCTTTTCCAAAAAACGTAGCCATCATTATTACAATACCAGTTATCAAGAGACATGCAAACAATGATTTTTGTTCTTGCAGCCTCTCAAAGTTAGTCTGCAAATTTATTCACTTATTGCGGTAACAAAGACTGCTATTGGTTTATCTTTAATTTGTTCATCTAGCTCTTTTTTTATTGCGTCAATAATTGTTACATGTGCATTGCCAAAGATTTTTTTTAAAACTTTATTCAAGTATTCTGGGTGTTCATAGCATTCAGGTAAGTAGCAATTATAATCTTTTGATAACTGTTTTATAGTTTTCTCGTAAACTGGCCTACCAATTGTAACTAGTGCCTTTTCAACAGCAAGGCTGACTATGGCTTTTCGCAATTGTTCTTGATTAATATTCATAGTATTGATACCACTTTATTGAAGATGCCTTGAATTTGACCACACGTAACTAAATAGCAACCGCATCGTGTAAATCATCGAAGTTGAATCAGTCCACATCGCTACCACATTTTGTGATGACTCGCTTGCATTTTTCATGAATAAGAGTAATTCATTGTCATCTTTTATAATGAAACATAAATTTTCATTAATTTTACTTGGCATCTTCTTTACTTTAGTTATTAAATTTTTATCAAAAATATATGTTGTTTTTTTAGATGATGAAGTAATCAGTTTCGCGTCAATTTTTGAATCTGTTATGAGTTCAAAAAAACCAGAGTGATAAAATTTCATGAAATCTTTTTCTGAGCCTAAAATTAGCAGATCATTTTTTGTTTTACTAATCATTTCATTTATTTTTCCAGTCATTTGATTTACTCCTTGAAGCATTTGGAATTTTCCTTCCTTGGTTTCATTTTGGTCAATCTTAAAATTTGGAATAGTGTTCCAAAGATCTACTAGGCCTTTTTCTTGATTTTCTAGTATCTTGACTCGTTCTTTTTCAGCATTTATCAACACTTGCATTGCTTTATCGAGTGCTAATGCTGAAAATTTAATTGGATGTGCAAATGTTGCAGAGACTATGCCATTGTTTTGAAGATGGGTAAGAAGATGGTATGTTTCAGTTCTTGGCACCTTTAGAGTTTTGCTTATTTGGGTTGCTGTGTTTGGGCCATATTTTTCTAAAAACAAAAAGACCTTTGATTGGTTTGAAGTTAAACCGAATTTAGATAATTCGTTTTTCAGTTTTTCTAGCAACATTTCATAATCGTATGGTTTTGACTCTAAAGTAGTACCTAACAATGAGAAATCAGTTTCGATTGTCATATGTGTAACAGACTAATCTGGTAGATTCTCTTTAGATGTCTGCATGTCTTTTGTGATTACATACTAGGAAAATCAACTAAAATACGTGATTTTTATTTTATTCGCTAGTCTCTTCTACCATTCGTACAATTGCATCTGCAATCTTTGAAAATTGTACATGCGTTTTCACATCCATATCTTCTTTTGATTCTGTTTTTATTATTTTTATCATTGATTTTATGATGGATGATGGCTCTAAACTGGCAGGTTCTCGTGAAAATGTAGTCACTAGACCATTTCTTTGAGAAACTTTGTATTGTTTTTGTGTAATGCTTGTTCTTATCATTGTTTTGTATTATTTAGATTATTAGATAAAAGGCTGCTCTGCCAAATTTGGGAACATAATTACTATATAGACAGCACTAAGTAATGAAATATTAATACATATTCTTAGATTATTGAATTTGTCAAAATTTAAAATTAATTTGCATATTAAAATAACATATTACAAATACTAGACATGATCTTCATTATATAATTTATCATGTAATTTTTTTATTTTTTCCCAACTATGTGTGTAATGAACTTCACGTAACACTGTGTAAGGTATTTCGCGTTGGAATGATTTGAGTTCACTAAGATCAGAAAAAATTTTTATGTTTTCTATAACTTCGATAAACCGTTCGTCTTTTTCTAACATTTGCAAATGTGCCTCACTCCATTTCCAATCAGATTCTGGGTTGCATGAATAGACTATCCATCGGTATTTTCCATCAATAAAGTAAATATCAAATGGGTACATCCTGCAGTCAAAGGGCCTGTTGTTATAAATAGAGCAATTTTTTTTATCCTCGTCCCAAAAGGTACAAATTGTGGAATGGTTTTTTTTCCTGATTGTATTTACTTTCTTTCCGTCTATTGTGGTCTCTTTAATAAATTCAATGCCATCTTTTCTAATTGATTTTAAATCTACTAAATCATGTGAAAACACAATAGGTGATGGAAAGGAGGTACAACAATCATTATGTGTGCAACTGCTACATAATGTTTTGAAAGATCCATTTTTTGATTCTATTTTAATTGGATTGCCACCCACCTCTACTTTTCCTAGCTTTTTCCTGAGAAGATAAATTCCAACAGACGCAAATGCTATTGAGGCTAAATTAGATGGAACCACATTTTCATGTAAAAATACCACGGCAAAGATGACGCCAAATACGAAATTTGTCGAATATAGCAAGACTGTTCTTACTGTACCAATCAATCGTAGTGCGATAAGGAAAAAAAAGGTAGCCATGCCTGTGCCAAAAATGCCAAGAATTGCAATGACAGGCAATTGGGAAATATTGATTTTAATAGGTATTTGCAGGGCAAAAAGCAAAAAGAACGCAAATCCTGCACCTATGAAAGAAACTATTTGGGTTATTCTTCGTGGGTCTATTCTGTCAGTCACATATTTGCATAAATTGATATCCATAGCATAAAATACTCCTGATAAAAGAATCAGCAGGTTACCTAAGATTAGGTCCGTTAGAGTTAGTTGTGCATGAAATAATTCGTAACCTATGGGGATGAGAACTATACCTACTATGATCATTGAAAAAGGAATGTATTCCCTTTTTTTCAGCCTCTCTTTAAAAATCATTAATGCTATTAATATTGAAAAAATTATTTCACCATTAGTTAGAATTGATGCATTTACTGCAGTAGATTCTTTTAGTCCAAAAAAATAGGTGATTATGCCTGAAACTTCAGCTAACCCTATAATGGCAATTAACAAAAAATTTCTTTTACCAATTTTTTTGAGTGAATCGTCATTCTTCTTAATTGGAGTAAAAAACAATCCGTTTATTATGTAAATTACTGCGGCAAGAGTTATTGGATTTATTTCAGTCCCAGTTGAACCAACAAATGACAACAGTGGCTTTGAAAGTGAATGTATGAGTCCTGTTAGTGCAGCGGCTAAAATTATTAACACATATCCCAATCTGCCTGATGACTCGACTTTTGTCTTTAGATTATTGATAAAAATTAGCTTCATGTTATTTCCACTTTTGGAAATGAGATTATTGGTAATAACTGTTATTATATAATATTACATACAGGTGAATTTATGTCTCAAAATGGTTAAATTTATAAAATTTTCTATAATAAACACTGTGATTTACAAATTTTTGCAAGTTTGGCGTTTCTAGATCTATTACTTGGAAACAGATTAGAATAACGGACACGAACCAAAGACCGAAGACAAAGATGGTTAGTTTCACTAGTCTATGTGGCAGTTGTCAACACCAGGGATGTTGCACAAATTCATCTATACCACTGGTGTTTTCGCACGATTTAAAGGCATTAAGAATTATTGGAAAATCAGGGCCAGAATACTTGCAAGAAGTTATAATAAAAGATAAAAAAGTGTCGGCTATAAAGAAAAAAAATAATTCCACAATTTGTACCTTTTGGGACGAAGGCAAAAAAATATGTTCAATTTATGAAAATAGGCCATTTGATTGTAGAGCATATCCATTTGACATACGTATTATTGATGGAAAATACCGATGGATAGTCTATTCATGCAACCCAGAATCGGATTGGAAATGGAGTGAAGATTACTTACAGGCACTAGAAAAAGATATGGAATTAAATGATGTTTTTAAAGATGTTGAAACTTTTGCAAATAATACAGAATTAATTTTACCACACGAATCACAGAAAACTTCGTTCACTGTATTGCGCGAAGTAAAACAAAATCATTAAACTAATTTAATGTATTTTTCAATTTCTAATTCATTTGTTAATTAAAATGTATTATTGTTTAGGCTCAAATTATTTTTGATGATTTATAGGTTCCTTTTGCGTTCTGTAGTCTTGCCAATCGTTTCATAACAAAAACTGCGGTTTCACGCACTTCTGGATTGGGATCATCAAGATTTTTTGCAATCAAATCTTTAGTATCAAAAGCTCGCATTAGCCCCAAAGATTCTATTGCTTCATGTTTTGCAATCACACTTTTGTCATTTAAAGCAGTTTGAACCAGGTCTGGTATTTTATTTCTCATATTTCTAGCGGCAATCTGATAACAAGCTTCGTGCTTTACAACTCCATTATCATCATTTTGTAATACCCATACCATAAGGTCAGAAACTTCATCAAACAATGGTGTATTTGGGTTCAGTTCAGCTATTTCTCCTGCAAGCCACACTGCGTCCCAACGCATAGACTCATCACTTTCATTTCCTAGAATTGATTTACATTTCTCAAGTCGGATTTTAAATGGCAGATCTCTTAGTTTATTCTCATCAAGAATTATATTACTCATTTCCAAATATGGAAATACCTTTTAGAGTAAATAAGCATTGTTATAATATGATGAGACACACACCTTGATTTTAACCCCACGTGATAACACTCTCATAATGTCAGGATTAGATACCTTAATTGCAAAATCATTAGATTCAACAATTAAAGCAAACTTGGGGAAAAAAACATTAGAAAAAGTTGAACAAAGACTATTTGAAAAATATGGAATAAGTCTTACACAAGCTATAGGAGATTTTACTAAACTAGACAGTGTTTTAAGAGAATTTTTTGGAGAAGGAGCAATAGGACTTGAAAGACAATTCTTGGAAAATGTTGTTACGCTGGAAGCAGCAGAATTGCAAAATCCAAATTGGGTTGCAATCGAAGATTCCTCCCTAGCAAAATTAATCTTGGAATCATTTGGAGATGAAGACAAGAAAAACATATTGAATGTGGTTTTAGATGAGCCTAGGATCATTTCAGAAATTCTTGAAGTAGCACAAATACCACAAACTTCAGGTTATAGAAAAATCAATTCCCTGATTGATAACGGTCTACTAATTGTTCAAGGACATGAAATAACACATGATGGAAAAAGAGTAAACAAGTACAAATCAATATTTGAAAACCTAACAATCAACATAGAAAAGAACAAAGTTATTGTCAAGGTTCTTCTCGCAAAAGAGTCAATAGAAAAGAGCTCGATTATTCAAGTAGTACAATGCAGATAGCTGGCTAATGTTTAGATGGAAAAAGGCTCAGGATAATCCTGACGTAGTACCCGAAAAGCTTGAAAGTCCAATCAATTACAAAATACTATCGCTAATTTTAGGAACGGTAGCATCTTTTCAAATATACTTATACGTTGCTTTTCCTAATGCTGATGGTCCTAACCTTGATCTAATAGTAACAATTGTTTCTGTTATCACACCAGTTATTGCTTCTATTGCCGCATTTTATGTGACCAAGCGGTATTGGTATTCTAAAGTTTTTGGGAAATCATATTTTGCATTATCACTTGGTATTTTAATGAATGCGCTAGGAGAAGTTATCTATTATATTCTTGAACAACAAGGAGACGTTCCAAGTCCTTCAATAGCTGATATTGCGTTTTTGGCATTCTATCCTTTCGCATTTTACCACTTGGCAAAAAATATCAAATTCTTTAAACCAAAAATTAACATCATAACCAAATTATTTGTTATAATACTTCCTGCGGTCATCATAGGAGTGTATGCCATTTTAGAATTTGCTCAAACACAAGGAGCTACAACTGAATTTTACCTTGGACTAGCTTATGCCACAGGTTCTGCAATCATACTATCGGGAGCAATTTTAGGTGCATCAATCTTTCGTCAAGGAATTTTAGGAGTACCTTGGCTTATTTTAGCTGTAGGCCTTACACTAACGACTATTGGAGATAACTGGTATTCTTATCAAGGCATATACGATCAATATACTTTGATTAGTCCAGTAAACTCGTTGTGGTATGCAGGTTATTTGGTTATTGCATATGCATTGTATAAACACAAAGCTGTAATTTAATTCCGGGAATATAACTATCACATCTGAAATCTCAGATACTGTATGTGTTTTAATGATACTTGCAACTTTTTATAATAAAAGTTGAGCCCGTTTTAAGATAGTTTGAATTCAATTCTCACAGATAATGGATATTTTAGTTTTGTTTGTGGAATTTTAATATTCGTAACTGGAATTATAATCTTTATTAATTTTTTGCCAGAAGATTTTCTTAAACCAGGATTTGTAAAAGATGGTATTATAATTCAAGACGAACAAATTTTTCCAGGACAATCAATTAATGGAATAATGACAATTACAGACGTAAAGAAAGATACAGTTATTGCCATTTCTAACCCTTTATCAGAAATCCTATTTCGAGCAGAGGTAAAAAATCCTGAAGGCTTGACAGTGTATGATTCAGATAGGGTTACAGTAGCATCAAATACGTTTAAACCTGGCATGGTCGGAAAATATAATGTTTTAATCACAAATTTGGGAAGTAAAACAACTGAGATTACTGTAAACTATGGTCATCATATCTATGAAGAAAATGGAGATAATCCTAAATCAATTCTAGACATATCGGCGGTATGTTTGATAATTGTGGGAGCGTATTTGATAATTCATACTGATTTCAAGTTTTTATCAAATACAAAGAAAAACATTATCTGAAAATATCTAGTAGAAAACCTAGAAGGGTGACCTCAAATATCATATTCTCAGTATTATAATCGCATTTATGATATGAAAAATTTCTATTTCATTGGTTCTGTAATTTTGAATTAACGCATGTAATGTTCTAACACATACAGCTTGTTATATCAAAAACAAATCATTTTGAATTTAAATTGAGTACAACTTTAAAACGTAGTCTTATTGGCATAATTGGTCTTATCATCAGCATTGCGATAATAATTTCGATTTTTGTCTATTTTTCTCTCTATTCTAATATGAACATAGGGTTTATTGGAAATAATGCAATATCAAATACGCATGATTTAACAAATCATTCAACTGAAGGTAATAACCATACAGTAAATTCGGATGATCACACATCAACAATATTCGCAGTGTGGATTGGATTGATAATCTTAGGAAGTTATCTTCTTTTTCATATACACTTTAAGGTTTTACCAAAAGAGTAGATGGTTTTGTTTATAGCTATAGAGTGCAAAGATAGGAAACATCAAGAGTGTTTAACCATTCCATGTGATTGCCATTGTCATAAACTAAAGATGGTTTATGAGAGAATGCTAAACTAGTTTGCTTTTAAGAATATAATTAATAAAATTTAAGATTGTCAAATAATCTATTATGGAAATTTTAGTGTGGATTTTTCAAGTTCTAATACGGGAATATATAACGACATTCCATCGCTACCAATTTTATCAACAAAGCTAAATTCTCCCGTTAGTCTCTTTAGCTCAATAAACTTCTTACTTGGTTTTTCCTTTACTATGATGTAGTGAACTGTGCTGCTTCCCACACCACCTGTTTGGATAAACACCGTCTCTTGATTATTGTAATTGATATGATATAGTAACGGAATTGCGCCTAAGACTGACTGTGATGAGTATAAAATCACTTTAAGAAGATCATCATAAGTTTTGTATCTGAGATATGTAATATTGGAATCAACCTGCGACATGTTTTGTTTTAGTTTTATTGTGACATATTAATCCTGAGTAGATCAGCAGGACTTTGGTCTCAATTTAAGATGCGGCACAAGATTGAATGACTTTGGCAAGTTCGTTTAGCTGAACCGGTTTTTTCACGCACAGATAAACCCCCCTTTTTTCCAACTCTTTCATCTTGGCTTCAGTAATAGAGTACGCGGTCAAAACAATTATTTTGTGTTCTTTTAAATTTCCATCTTTTTCAAGAGATTCTATAATATCATATCCACTAAATTCTGGCATTGCTAAATCCAGCAATGCGACATCGTGGTTTTTTGCTAAAATTTGACCCAGCCCATCCTTTCCATTATCAACAACCATGCAGTCGCATCCCTTTAGTCTCATGTATTGTGAAATCATATCGGATATGTTATGATTGTCATCAATCAACAAAATCTTCATGTAACCAACTCACCGTCTAATAGAAAAGCTGCTCTAATAGTTATCCCACAACGGTAAAACCAATTTCCCAAGCTAATCAATTCTTCCAAAATACTTCAACTGGAATGCTAAAATAAAAGCTAGTACTTTTTCCTGGTTCACTTTCAAACCATATCGCACCACCCAAGCCTTCGACTATTCCTTTGCATATTACCAACCCAAGGCCTGTCCCCGTGTGCCTTCTTCTATGGGAAGCATCAACTTGATAGAATTTTTTAAACATGATTGGCTGCACTTCCTTTGGAATGCCAATACCATTATCCTTTATGTAAAAGATAACCTTGCTATCTTCACTTTTTGCACCAATCTCTATTATTCCATCATTTTTAGGCGTAAAGTCTATTGCGTTCTGAATTAGGTTATCTATTACTTGTCGAACTCTATTCTTATCACTCCATATGCTCAAATTTTCTTGTGTTGAATTTACAAACTTGATTTGTTTTTCTTTCATGACTTGGGAATAATCGTTGTGTACTTCACTCATCAATTTTGGCACCTCGAATTTCTGTTTATCAAAGCTCATTTGACCAATTTCTAGTCTCTGGGCTAGCATTGCATCTCCAATTAGCCGCTCCAATCTCTGAGCATTTTGATAGATCTTATCAATTGAATCTAATTGAGTTTGATTAAGTTCGCCAAGTAAAGCAGGTTCTTTTAGCATTTCACAGTGACCCATTATTGGAGTAAGAGGGGTTTTCAATTCATGCGTCATCATGGAGGCAAATTCATCTTTAAGCTTCTCCATTTTTTTAATCTCGGCTACTTGTAATTCCATTATTACATCATTTTCTAGTTTTTTTCTTGATTCATAAATTTCTGAAATGTCTTTAATAATGGTAGTACAACCTACCAAGTTACCTTTTTCATCATTAAGCTTGCTTAAACTAACAAGTGCCGGAAAAGTGGTTCCATCTTTGGTTTTAAGCCAAATTTCAATGTTTTTAGAAATTCCTGTTTGTTTCCATGTTTCAAAAAAATTCGTCATGGTCTGCAGGTCCTTGGGGGCTGTGTACTTGTTATAATGAGTCCCAATAACTTCCTCAACCATGTATCCCATACGTTCTGCGTATGACTTGTTACAGTCTCCGATAAATCCATCCAAACTGATTGTAAGATATAGCACTGGAGATCTATCATAGAAGTTTTTGTATTTTGCCACTGCAACAGATTCTATTTCCTCATCTTTCCTAAGTGCATTTACCATAGCTTTGAAGGAAATGGCCAGGTCACGAACTTCGTCAGTTCCTTTGGGGTCGATTTTAACATCCAAGTCACCTCTTACAATTTTATCTGCGGCATCTCGCAGCTTTCTTACTGGATTTGTAATAAAATGGATTATAAAAAAAATCAGACTACCTGTCACGGCTATAAAGATGAAAATGTCAAGGTAGATTACTTGGGGGCTATTCTTGATCAGTTTCTCTATTTCTGCCGTAAGTGTATCCACTTTATTTAATTGAACCAATAAAACATATCCAATAGCTGCCACGATGTAAGCAAACGACGTTAATACAATGGCAATTTGTAGACCAATTCTCATTCATGTCACCAAAATAATTGTTCGATTAGATGGTTCAGATAATCTATGCGTCACTTTGTACACATACGAAAAAAGGTTTTTTCCCTAAATAGAAGTGAGATGTATTAATAATTACAAACTCGGATAGAAATCACGGTAAGACCACCTTTGATGATATTTTCTAATCGTATTTCAAATTTCATTACGCAACTATAGGTAATGATTCTAGAGTTTTCATAAGCACATCTAGTTTGAAGGGTTTTTGTACCACATTACATATTCCGTGATGAGAGTCCTTGATTGTAACATCGCCTAGTGGCATTGCAGTCAATACGATTATTTTTTGCGCATCAATTTTTCCTTCCTGAATGAGTGAATCAAGAAAGTCTTTGCCGGTAAACTCAGGCATAGCCAAGTCCAATAATATGACATCAAACTTGCGATTAAGACATAACCACAATCCCTCTTTTCCGTTGTTTGTGGTTATACACTCATGTCCTCTTAGTTTGAAAAACGTTGAGAGTAATTCAGTGATACTTTGGTTATCATCAATCACAAGTATTTTCATCTAGCCATTGGTAGTATTTGCGATATATACATAACAGCATGTAATATCTTGTGAAATACTAATCTCTAGCATTTTGTTGACATGTACTTTTTTGACCTCCTTACGAATCCATTAAATTAACCTCTAAACCAACAATTTGTTAGGTATTATCATAATTACCTGTTATTCTATATGAGACCAAATGATTAGATGATGTTGACAAAAACAAAAAACCTAAAAATTACAACCAGTCCAAATCATGGAATTTATTTAACCAAACTAGCCCCTAAAAAAACAACAAAATTAAACAAACGACTACAATCAATTGCCAATAAAAAAGTGGCAAAAACAAGACGCCAACGCGGATACAACTGGGAAGATACTTTGGTTAAACGATTTAATGCAACAGAGGGCTGGAAGGCATTTCGATTAGGCTCACCAAGTGTTGCTTTGCCAGACATATTGGCAGTAAGTACTAACGCAAACACCATTTTTACCATTGAGGCAAAATCAGGAACAGGAACAACACTTCCTGTTCCATATGATCAAATCATTCGATGCTTAAAATGGATTAATACGTTTGAGCTCTATAAAACGAGAAAAATGATTCTTGCATTCAAATTTCTTTCCAAAAAAAGAATAGGAACAGGAATATACGAGCGTAGACAACTTCGAGAGTTTTACAAAGTATGGGATGAATCAAATCCTATAACAGATTGTGTTTGCACATATGAAGGAAAAACATATGCCCTCATAAATGGAAAAAGGCAAAAGCTTGAACTTGAAAACTATCAAGTACCATTTAAATCAAAACACCTGATATCATAATAACATCGAATACTTCTTTAATGACTATTTATCTTATTTAAGATAATGAGCTTTGAGAACTTTATTGATGAAAGGAGTCTAATAAGTCATGATGCGTTTGGTAATAAAGAAATCAAGATTAAACTGTTAGAGGTAGAAGATGACGTGTCAGATCACATATGGAGATTCGGTGTAAGAGTAAAGGTAAAAAAAATTCTTATCACTATAAAGCACATCCAAACTCAACAAATTGAAGAAGGCGAATTTGATCTAAATGCGATTGAAAAAGAGATGAAAGAAAAAAGACACTATAGTTCAACAAACAGGTGGATACAAACAACAGATGTCAAAAATGGCTACATCCTAAATACAAGACATTCGCCTTTGCTATCCGATGCAGTGGCACTAGACTACATTGTAATCTAATTGGATAACACGCGTAATATTGGATTTAATTTTGAGTACTTTAAAGTATGATTTTTAATACTTGATTTTACTCTGCCTTCAAACAAAACAAAATTGATTCTTTGAATTTTCTTTTTGTTTTTTAAAATCAGTCTTTTGAGTGTTGGAACATCATTTATTGTTATTTTCAAACCTAATTTTTTTAGGTAAGAATCAAGCACTTTGAGATACTCTGTTCCTCTTTTAGGCACAACAAATGGAATTGTCAGGTATGGTGTGTTTTTATTTTGTTTCAAAACAAGAATTCTGTCATTTGATTTGACTATCAAACCTACACATTTTAACACAAATTTACCTTTTGCCAATACAAAAAACCAATTAAAAACATCATCATTTACATTTACTACCTTCCTAAAAGGTTCGATTATTGAACCAATTCGAAAGTACCTACCAGAATGATATATCAGTGGTTTTTTTGCCTTATCATATGAAATTGCAACAGCCTTGCCTACAACCATGGTATGATCCCCTAATTTTTTCATTGTAACTAATTTACATTCAACATTAATTATACAACCAGCAATCATTGGAGAATTTATTTTTCTTGAAGGTAAAAATTCAAAAGATTCTTTGACTTTTAATTTATCGATTTCTCTTCTAGAGTAGCCACCAGCAATGTTTACTGCCATTGTTTGTACCTCAGAGGACACATTTATTCCGAATTCCTTTGTTTTTTTGATATTTTCAAAAGTTGCAGTGCCTTCATGGATAAAGACTGCCATGAGCATTGGCTTGTATGAAATCTGCATTGTCCATTCTGCAGCCATGACATTTTGTCCATGAGGACCACGCGAAGTAACCAGACTAATTCCTGTTGTAAAATACCTCTGTGCTTTTTCTGCTATTCTCCTATTCAATTTTATTAAATTATGCTTGTTCTGTTATTAGTTGTTTGTTTACAGAAACCTTTATGAAAGTAGGATTGAAGAGTGCAGACATGATAATTCAGGAAATAACGGTTAATGGAAAAAAATTCCGTTTAACCATGACTGATCAATTATTAATGGATGTAAGACGTCTAAAGGCATTATACAATGCAGCATACGAAGATCCAGAAAGCTTTGAGGAGGTAAGCTCTGCAATATCAGACACAATAAATCAGATTGCCACTGCAGTAGAACCACCAGTCTCTGATAGCGATTTAGATGGCATGATACAATCTATAATGAAAGCAGTAGATGAAAAAACAAAAGAGACAGATGAGGCAAAAACAAAACATGCTGAGGATATGGCAAAATCTGCAAAAAAGGCAACCAAACCTACACCTAAAACTACCAAGAAATCAAAAAAGTAACAATTTGTTGAGTTATAAATCAGGAAAATGTCCCCCGTATGGGTTATATCGTATAAAAACCATCAATTAATTATGCAAACGCATTGTGAATGTGGGATTTGCGGACATGTTTCTGAAAGCGAATGTATCATGAAAGAATGCAAATGCTGTCTTAATTTTCATACAAGATCAGGACCTAAAAAATAACTTTTATTTCCTCCTCATATATTCAGAGATTCAAATAATTATTCATGTTGTGATTTATTGAGAAATATAAAATCTAACCTAAAAAATTTAATGGAATATGAATAAATGCATTGTTGCTCTATATTTAAATAAGTACTATCTACAGTCTCCATATTGCAATCAGGAGCTTTGCAAAAATGCATTGAACCTACATGTGGTTTAGAATATCCAATTTCCGATATCAGGATAGAGTGCGATCGTGGCCACTTGTTAGATATAAAATACAGAGATAAACCTCCCACATCGCTTAAAGAGGTATTTTATAAAAGAAGAAACCACGCTAATGATATTTTTAATGAAAGTGGGGTTTGGAGATTCCGTGAACTATTAAACTTTTGTCAGATAGACACTGAGAATTTTGCAGAGTATTCAAAATATCTTGTTTCCTTAGATGGTGCTGAAGGACGATTATCAAAACCATACCATATGTCAAAAGTTTCTGATTATGTAGGACTCAAAAATCTTTTGCTTCAACCTGAAGGATACAACCCGAGTGGATCATTCAAAGACAATGGAATGTCTACTGCGGTTACTCATGCTAAACTTGTCAATATACACAAAATCATCTGTGCTTCTACAGGAAATACTTCGGCATCGGCTGCAATGTACGCAGCAAATGAAAATATTGAATGCGATGTCTATATTCCAGCAGGAGAAGTAGCACCAGGAAAGCTAAGCCAAGCTTTTCAATTTGGAGCTCAAGTGATTGAAATAAAAGGAAATTTTGATGATGCACTTTCTGCCTCGCTAAAAAAGGCAAGTGAAGTTGGAGGGTATACCGTAAATTCTGTCAATCCATTTAGAATAGAAGGACAAAAAACCATTGTGTTTAGAGCACTAGAACATCTGGATTGGAATACTCCTGACTGGATTGTATATCCAGGAGGAGCACTAGGAAATACATCAAGCTGTGGCAAAAGTATCATGGAACTCTATGAATGGGGTTGGATAAAAAAAATCCCACGAATTGCAGTAGTTAATTCAGATGGTGCAAATACATTACATACACTTTACAATGGTAAATTTGAAGATACAAAACTGCGTTGGAATAAAGGAAAACCAGATGTTGAGATAATTAAAAGATATTACACATACATGGATGAAAATGGAATAAGGCCCAAGACCAAAGCCACTGCAATTCAAATTGCAAAACCAGCTAACATTCTCAAAGGTTTACGAGCACTTGAATTTACAAATGGCGTTGTAACCCAAGTATCTGATCAAGAAATGATGGACGGAATGGCGTTAGTTGGTTTGAATGGATTTGATTGTGAAATGGCATCAGGTGCAGTTCCAGCAGGTGTTAAAAAATTAATTGCCGAGGAAATTATTAAAAAAGATGATGTCGTAGTTGGAATACTAACAGGTAGACAGAAAGATGCAAGTATTGCTGTAGATTATCACAAAAATCCTCAAAACAGGTTCGCAAATCCACCCAGAACTTAGGTTTTCTTTTCTATCTTGATTGTATTTGCTTGATTATTTACCACTTCTTCTACAACCATTTTAATTAAATCAAACTCAATTTTATCTCCAACTTTGGGGATGTGCTTTAGTTTATCATGTAAAAGGCCACTAAGTGTAGAATAGTTATCGCCTGGAGGAATATCAGATTTTAGTATCTCATTTACGATATCAATCTCAACATCGCCACTTGCAAGCATGGTGTTTTTGTCTAGGATTTTAAAATTCAGTTCAATTTTATCGGTTTCATCCATTATTTCTCCGACGATTTCTTCTAAGAGATCTTCTAATGTTACACAGCCTTCTACGCCTCCAAACTCGTCTACCACTATGGCCATGTGGGTTTGTTTTCCTTGCATCTCTCTCAATAATTTACTAGTTTTTTGTTCTTGAGATACAAAAATTGGCTTTCTTGAAATGGATTCAAGATTTATCATTTTTTCTTCCTTTTCAAGATGTTTTAACAAATCCCTGACATGCAGAATGCCAACAATCTGATCAGTGGTTTCCTTGTACACTGGAATTCTCGAAAATCCGCTTTTACTAATCAAAGGTAATGCGTCAAATAGCAACATCTTTGAGGGCAGCATGAACATTTTTGTTCTAGGAGTCATCACTGCATGGATGACAGTATCATCAAATTTTAGAGCTCCATGTACGAGTTCTTTTTCATGTTTTTTTAATACCTTGTCCTCAAGCCCCTGTTCTATAACGCTGTAAATCTCTTGTTCGGTTATAGGTGGAGGATGATGTGAGCTTCCAGCAATCTGTAGCATTCCTCTGGTGATTTTTTCAAAAAGAATGACAAATGGATAAAATACATAACTAAAAACCAAAATTATACCGCTGACCTTAAGTGAAATTTTTGTAGCGTTTGCAAAACAGTATGATTTTGGCGTTATTTCTCCAAAGACAAGGAGTATGAACGTCATGATTCCAATCGCTATGGCTAGACCATTGCTGCCAAACAAACCTAAAGATATTTGTGTTGCCAATGCAGAAGAGCCCACATTAGTTAAAGCATTTCCCAAGTTTATTGCAGCAAGCATTCTGCTTGGATTTGATTTTAGTTTATACAGCGATGAGGAACCTTTTGTTTTTTCTTTTATAAGCTGATTCACCTTTGCTTTACTGACTCCTACCAATGCTACTTCAGAACCGCTAAAGAATCCTGAAAAGCAAACCAATATTGCAAGAAACACTATCTCTAAAATTAAATTTTGATCCATTAGGAGTTATCACCATTTAGTGTATTTGATGTTGCAACCAAGTTAGAACCATGTTTTCTAAAAGACGAATATACTATAGCATTTATAGACAAATTGTTGTATATATCATACTAGTTCTTGTCTCTTTTATAAGTTCACGTAAATTGTCATGCTATAATGAATACTAAAAATAGGCAGCAACCAAGTTCTTCACTGAGTATTTCTCATTTCATTGAAAAATGTTCTTCAAGGATCTTTTTCTTTTCTTCCATGTGGAAAAGTTCTTCAGTATGTTTGAATGCGTCATTTTTGTTTCGCTTGAATAACATTGCTTGCATCAAAAGATGGTTTTCAGGTATTACTATTCCTGTTTGATCATCAGAATAAGTGATTTTTACAATATCATCTTGTACTTCTAACATATCTGCATGTATGTGGATCATATTGGTGTCCTTGAAACTAAATTTTGTGGTTTCAGCAAAATCTCTAATATCTTTTGTTCCTTTAGCAGTATACAATATGGCAACACCATATTCATTTTTAAAAAGATCTAAAATTTCAGATGGTAATGGAGCTGTCTCATTAAATCTAACATCCATTGAATGCACATGCATTTGTCTTGTTGGCACTTTGAATGCACGTATAAACAAGGGAGTGTCTTTTCCCATATAGCTTTTAACATCATCATTATGATGTGGTTTACGGGTCCATTCAATCGAGTCTTTTACTTCGGTTTTAGAATCTTCCAAATCTGCCCACCTGCGCAGAAGCGTTGCGTCAAATCTTTTTATTTTTTTTCCATATTTTTCTTTGAGAGGTTGCAGAATTCTCCCCATTCCAGTAACGTTACAACTTCCTTGCATAACGTATTTTTTATCAAATGCCTCGATATAATTTGCTCTAGAATTGAATATCATATCAGCAACAGCTTTTTCACCTGTGATTTTTTCTCCACCTTGAAAAATAGCTCTGATGTTTTTTGGCTCATACAGATTTTTTTTATTTGTATAACCATTTCCGCCAGGCGCGGCATCTATTACCAAATCACATTTTTCTAACGCATCTTCAATTGTCCCAGACATCTTAAAATTTTTAAACTGTTCTAGTTTGTTTTTTGGAACGTAAACTCCAAATCCTCTTGAAATGGCGTCACTAACTTTATCATCTGGCGAGTATTTTCCAACTCCTATTACTTCGATATCTGAATCTCCAGAGATAAATTGAGTAATTCTACTCCCTATGGAGCCATAACCATTAACAAAAACCTTTTTCATAATTTTTTTACTATGTTGCCCACTTATTTAGATAACCCTAACAAGAACTAAATATCGTAAAAAACTTTTGTAGATGGTTGAAGATTCATGGGCGGTCTATTGGAATAGGTGCAGCTATTGCAGGTATAGCGATATTTGCCATATTCATGATAGCAGGATCAGGTTTTGTTAATTCTGCTGATACTAACACAAAAACTCATAATGATAACGAAAAAATTCAGACGAGTCTACTCTCAGACAATACATCACCTATACTTGGATCAAAAGATGCCCCTATCACAATGGTGGAATTTGGGGATTACCAATGCTTTTACTGTAACCAATTCTATCACACCACAGAACCAGACATTGTGAAAAATTATGTAAATACAGGCAAAGTAAAACTTGTTTTCAAAGATTTTACAATAATTGGTCCGGATTCAATAAATGCAGCTCATGCAGCACATTGTGCTCAGGAGAAAGGAAAATTCTGGGAATATCACGATATGTTGTATGATAACTGGGCTGGGGAAAATACAGGATGGGCCTCTTCAAAAAACCTACTTGCATTTGCTACCAAAGTCAACATTGCCGCCTCTGACTTTAATGTCTGTATGACTGATGCCAGATACATTTCCATGATCAAAGGAAGCGTATCAGACGCAAACACACTAGGATTAACAGGAACACCTGATTTTTTCATCATTGGGCATGACAATTCTGTGACTAAGATCGTTGGCGCTCAGCCATATACGGCATTTGACGAGATTTTCAAGTCAAAACTCAAAACATAGCATAATTTTCGCATCAGATCTACAAAAGTGAATAAAAATTACAATTTAGAGGATCAAATTTAACCCTCAAAATCCTTATATTTGTGAGGTCGAAGGTGTAGCTGTTGGCCGTAGGAATTGACGACATTGCCATCTATATCCCAAGACTGTTTGTAGACGCAAGAGATTTCGCAAAAGCAAGAGGAATGGATCCTGACAAGCTCCAGCGCGGACTAGGGATATCTAAAATGGCAATGGTGGATACGAATCAGGACCCTGCATGTATGGCAGCAAATGCTTGTTTAAGAATAATGGAAAGAGGTAAGTTGGCTCCAAAGGACGTCGGCAGGCTATATGTTGCCACAGAATCATCACTAGACGAATCAAAGGCAATGAATTCATACGTTATTGGCATGCTTGAACAAATCTATGGTGACGATTCTTTTGACCATTGTGGTGGAATAGAATGCAAATTTGCATGTGTAAGCGGTTCTTATGCTTTGTATGATAATTCTAATTGGATAAGAGCAGGAGAATCTGGAGGAAAATCTGCAATTGTCGTTGTTTCTGATATAGCAAAATATGACCTTGGTTCTAGTGGCGAATACACCCAAGGAGCCGGGGCAATCGCTATGCTTGTTAATGATAATCCTAGAATAATGCAGTTTGATCCTAAAGTTACATCTACCTCAATTAAAAATGAATATGATTTCTATAGACCGTTTGGAAAGGAAACGCCAATAGTACACGGACAATATTCCAATCTGCTTTACATGATCCAGGTAAAGAAAGCCTTGATGTCATACAAAGAAAAGGCACTATCAACAGGATTGATGAAACTAAAAGAGGGTGAGACAATTTTAGATTATATCGACTTTCTTAACATGCATTTACCATATAGTAACATGGGAAAGAAAGCATTATCATATCTCATAAGACATGAATGGCGAAACCTTCCACGCTGGAAAAAAATAATTGAGGAAATGGGCATGGAAGAACCAGTTCCAAAAGATCCACGTGGTACTATCGAGTCAGTACTAGCAGATTCTGAATTTATGACAAAAGATCACGAGTTTACTAAAAAGTTTGCAAAAACAGAAGAATTCCAAGATGTATATGAACAAAAACTTGCTAGTTCACTTATTGCATCACAGATGATTGGCAATCTTTATACTGCTTCTCTTTATCTTGGATTTAGAAGTTGCTTAGAGTTTGAATTCCAAAAAGGCACAGACCTTGAAGGAAAGAGAGTAGGATTTGGCTCATATGGTAGTGGAAGTAGTGCGATGGTGTTTAGTGGAGTGATTTCACCAAGGTATAAGGAAATTGTAAAAGATATGAATTTGGAATCAGAAATAGGAAATAGAATAAAGCTTTCACTAGAAGAATATGAGGAGATTCATGAAAATAAACGTGGACCAAATGAAAACCTTTTGGATAGTACAAAAGAATTTGTCTTAGTGGATGTAGAAAGCAGTCCAGAGATAAAAGGGCAGCGTAAATACGTATACAAAGAATAACACAAAATAGATCCTGAAAATAACCAAAAAGGATATAAAATCAAACATATAAAAATTATCTATGCAAGAACGTTCAATACCAATTTGTTTTACAGCTGATCAATACAAAAAGATCGAAGAGATTGCAAAACGAAAAGGAATGCTAGATACAAGTCAACTTATCGAAGAAGTATTAAATAAAGTTTAAAAACTACAAACAACTTCTTTTTTCATTTTATATTAAAACTTGACATTAAAACAACAAATCACAATATTATTTCATTGTCTTTTTTCCATGCCGGCTCTACTATACACAAAAATTTCAAATCTCCAGAACCAACATTCTCAATATACTGTTTTGAGCCAGGCAAGACAAAAATTGTATCTCCTACTTTTACATGATCAAACTCATTATTGATGTATAGCACACCTTCACCTTCCAATATGTAATACACTTCGGATGTTTTCATTATGTGAGGCAATGTAGATTTTCTATGAGGTAAAGTAACATATGCTAAACTATATCGGATCCCGTTTTCTACATGTTGAGGGTTTAGTAAATCGTAAATTATCGTACCTTCATTTCCAGTAATTTTTGTAGAGTTTTTCTGATTTTTTATTATCATAAATTTATTCTAAATTGTAAAATTAACCAGATATAGGTTTATCAGAATGCTTTAATTTCATTGTTGGAATAATGCTTTGAAAATTTTATTCCTAATGTTTTTTTAACCGATTCTCATAGTTGATTTATGGGAATTTTGAATCGTAAACCTTCCTTTTGTTCTGTTTGTAAACAAAGTATTACACATAAACACAAACCAAAAAGAGAGTGGGATGTAGAGGGACCGTTATGTGGAGATTGTTACATTGGTCAAATGCAAAAATATTATGATCTCAGCGTAAAACAAAAGTGTGTTATATGCGGTATAGAAAAAAACATACCTGATTTATGGGAACCAAAGTACTCGTGGGAGATGAAAGGATTACTCTGTAAAACTTGTTTTGATAAAAAAGATGCAGACTATAACAAATCAAAGACAATTTGTAGCAATTGCAGCAAAAAACTAGGTGTCATACGATACAATTCGAAACGACAGTGGACACTACAAGGTCAATTATGTAGAGAATGTTGGGATTCTCTAAAGGCAAAGCTAGGTTAAGATGCATCTTTTTAAAAAATTCAAATGTGAAAAATGCCAAAAAAAATTCAAACAGTACGAAGAGTTGATGCAACATGAACAAGTAGTTCATGGAAAAGATATTCCATATGAATGCAAAGAATGTAATCAATCCTTTACAAGTATGGAGCAGATGAGAACACATCTACAAAGAAATCATTCCTACAGTGGAAAAAGAGATATCTAAAAAGCTTTTACTGTTTTTACGATTGGAGGTCGTAGTTTGTTAAAAACTCGAAATCCACAAATGCATTTTATTTCAGGCAACCTGCTTAATTCAGATTGGCTAACTTGAGTACCGCATCTTAAGCATGAATAAACTACACTAAAACTTACTTGTTGTTGTGGTTCTGGTTCTGCTTCAACATTTGGAGTTTCTTCAGTTGCCATATATTTTCATCAAATTGTCTGTAATTTAAGGTTAACAGAATTATTTTAGTGTGAGTTCAATGTAGACATCATTTGGAATTTTTATCCTCATTAACTGTCTGATTGCTCTGTCATCAGCTGTAAGATCTATTACACGCCTATGTATACGCATTTCCCACTTTTCATAAGTGTTAGTACCTTGACCACACGGAGATTTACGTGTTACAACGTTTAGTCTTTTTACTGGTAATGGGGTTGGCCCTTTTACTTTGACGCCTGTTTTTTCGCCAATCCCTTTGATTTCAGTACATACTCCGTCAAGTCTGGGCAAACTGGTACTTGTCAATTTGATTCGGGCCAGTTGTGTCAATCAGACCACTATTTGGTGAATTTTTCAGTGATCTCTTTTACAACGCCTGCTGCAATTGTTGCACCCATATCTCGAAGTGCAAACCTTCCTAATTCAGGAAAGTCTTGGAAGGTTTCAATTGGTATTGGTCTAACTGGTCTGATTCTTACTATTGCAGAATCACCTGCTTTTAGAAACTTTGGATCTTTTTCTTCTTCTGCACCTGTTTGTGGATTAATTTTTGATTCAAATGCAACAATGGTTGCTGCAACCTGACATGTGTGTGCATGCATGACTGGTGTATATCCAGGCGCAAGTGCCGTTGGATGATGAATTACAATGATTTGAGCTCTGAATTCTTTTGCAACATTTGGCGGGCTATCGGGGGTTCCAATCACATCTCCTCTTTTGAGATCTTTCTTTTCAATACCTCTGAGGTTAAAACCAATGTTGTCACCTGCTTCTGCAGATTCCATTTGAGTGTGATGAGTTTCAATTGTTTTAATTTCTCCTACTGCTCCTGATGGCATGACAATAATCTTCATTCCTGCCTTTGCAACACCAGTTTCAACACGACCTACTGGAACTGTACCTACACCTGTAATGGTATAAACATCTTGAACTGGAATTCGCAGAGGTTTGCCAACTGGCTTTTCTGGCAATTTGAATTCATCAAAGGTTTCAAGAAGAGTTTTTCCTGTCCACCATTTCATGTTATCGGATTTCTTGACAAGATTATCTCCTTTCCATCCTGATATTGGTAAAATTGGAACATTTTCTAGTTTGTAACCAACAGATTTGATTAATTTTTCTGCCTTTTCTTTTGCTACTTTGAATGCTTGTTCAGAATAGTTATTATCATCCATCTTGTTAATTGCTACAATTAATTGACCCACACCTAGAGTTCTCAAAAGAAAGGCGTGTTCTCTTGCTTGTCCACCAGGTGCAATTGCAGTATCGGTCTCACCTTCTTTTGCTGACAGTACTAGAACAGCACAGTCTGCTTCAGACGCACCGGTGATCATGTTTTTGATAAAATCTCTATGCCCTGGTGCATCAATTAATGTAAAGAAATACTTTGGGGTTTCAAATTTTTGAAAAGCCAAATCAATTGTAATACCTCTCTCTCTTTCGTCTTTGATATTGTCCATGACCCATGCATACTTGAAAGTATCACCTTTTCCAGTCTTTTCAGATTCGGCGGCATGTGAGGCAATGGTTCGCTCATCAATTAGACCAAGATCCATCAACATGTGACCCATGGTTGTTGACTTGCCGTTATCAATGTGACCTGTAACTATCATGTTCAAGTGTGGTTTTTTACTTGCGCTCATAACGAACCCTTCTAGGCATGGGCTTTATTACCATTTCGATTTTTTCAGGTTCTTTTCAATAAATTTTGAATAATTTATTGATCGTATCTTTTTCAATTAATATTTTTCACATACTATAAATCAAAGTGATTTCTGACTAGGATTATTGAAAATCACTGTTACAGTAATCAAAGCTGATGTTGGCGGAATAGGCGGACATACAAGACCAAGTGACGGATTACTTGACGCAGTAAAAAATATCATAAAACCCCAAGTACAAAACAATGGAAAAGGACTCTTAATTGATCATTACATCGGGTATTGTGGCGACGACATCCACATTGTTATGACTCACACAAAAGGAGTTGACAACAAAGACATTCACCAACTTGCCTGGAAAGCATTTGAGGCGGCGACCAAAGTTGCAAAAAATGAAGGACTATACGGAGCGGGTCAAGATCTTCTAAAAGACTCTTTTTCGGGTAACGTAAAGGGCATGGGTCCAGGTGTTGCAGAAATGCAGTTTGAGGAAAGACCAAATGAAGCATTTACCATTTATGCTGCTGACAAGACAGAACCAGGGGCTTTTAATTATCCATTTTACAGAATGTTTGTAGATACTCTAAGTAACACAGGTTTAATCGTAAACCAAAATCTTGCGAGGGGGGTAAGAATAACTGTGATGGATGTTGAAAAGGGAAAGACTGCCCAGCTGAACATGTGGGAAGACAAACCAACACTTGAGGCTGCTTTAATGTATCCAGGAAGATACGTGGTATCATCAGTACACACAAAAGATAGCCTTCCAATTCTTTCAGCATCAACAGATAGACTGCACAACATTGCAGGAAAATATGTTGGAAAAGATGATCCTATTTGTATTGTAAGAACACAAAAAGATTTCCCAGCAACTGAAGAAGTAGGAGCTGCATTTAGCAATCCGCATTATGTAGCTGGCAACACAAGAGGCAGTCATCACATGCCATTAATGCCAGTTAAAATAAATTCATCAGCAAGCATCAATTATGCAATACCCATAGTTAGCAGTCTTGTTTTTAGCATGCACAATGGTAAACTAGTAGGACCTATTGATGGATTTGGAACCGTTGACTGGGATTACATAAGAACTATCGCAGTAAAACGAGCAATAGCAATGCGAAGTCAAGGCTTTGTTCATCCAGCTACACTAGTTCCTTCAGAATTAGAATATGCAGAAGGATACAGAGCTAGAATGAGTATACTTTGGAGCAATATGAAA
>Ga0334722_10000083_pt1 | contig 135852 bp, 238 predicted proteins | sample C3_bottom_MG_FD_207210 | JGI IMG/M metagenome (GOLD analysis project Ga0334722, IMG submission 207210) | Sediment microbial communities from Yellowstone Lake, YNP, Wyoming, USA - C3_bottom | ecosystem: Environmental > Aquatic > Freshwater > Lake > Sediment | place: USA: Wyoming | collected... | reverse complement strand
GTAGTTGGATTATTGGAATCCGTGGCATTGTCTGCTACGATCCCGGTACCAGCAGAAATGTCGAATTTGGTATTATCTCCACCATTGATCGATAGAATACCGCCAGTTCTCAGGCCGGTAGATGTGGCTGGTTTGAAGAATCGCCAGGCTCCATCGTCGTATATCTTGACGATATTATTAGATTCTCTCCAATATATTTGCCCTTCTTCTAATCCGGTGGGATCAGCAGATAGGCGTGGTAGAATCAGTGATCCACCGGATGCATCGATAGCTGGATCAGTTAAAGATTTATTGGTTAATGTCTGTGTATCTGTCGTACCAACAACTGCTCCAGTAATGCCATGTACACCAGAAGCAGAGCTTATGTGGGTGTCTATTTGAGCATGAGTATTAGTACCAATGCTGCTAAGGTCAGTATGGCTAACAGTACCCCCACCAGCAGCATTGCTATGGTTATGCTGCGCATTGGTAAAATCTCCTATGACTGGCACAGTTAATGTCTTGTTGGTGAGGGTCTGCGTATCTGTTGTTCCCACCACATTGCCAGTTACACCATGCACACCAGAACTAGACGATATATGAGTATCTATAGCGGCATGCGTATTTGTGCCAATGCTGGTTAATTCGGTATGATCCAATACGGTAAATGCCGCAGCAGTGGCACCGGTTGCCTTTAATACCTGGCCAGATGTGAGTCCGCTGGTAGTATGAGTTAGTCCCAAACCAGCGGTCGTGGCGATTACATGGTCACGAGCATGATGCTGGTCAGGAGTGACGTTGGTCAGATCATCATGGTCGATTTGACCGCCGCCCACTACATTTGAGTGATCATGACCGGCATTGGTGAAATCGCCAATTACTGGAGTAGTTAACGTTTTCCCAGTAAGAGTTTGAACATTATCCTCACCAACTATATTACCAACAGTGCCATGCGCTGATGTCGCAGCTATATGGGTATCTATCTGAGGGTGAGTATTAGTTCCTATATTGGTGAGTGCAGTATGGGATAATCCTGCACCAGCATTCTGCCAGGACACACCATTGAATATAAAGAATTCATTCAAATCGGTTCTGAAGAATAAGTCTGCAGTAGTAGGAGCCGGTATGATCGGGAATGCAGGACCAAACGGTACAGTTAAATCAGCACCGATAATAGAGCCGTTTACAGTTAGATTACCCTGTATTAGTGTGCTGGCTTCTACCGACATAACTACGTCGGTAATACCGCCAGTCCTAGACTGGATTACTAGCTGTGGACTGGTAGTGTCTGCGGTATTAGGGCGGAGTGTAACAATCGCGGCACCGACATCACCAAAACCTGTGCTTGCGTCAGTTCCGCCTAGTGTTAAATTCTTCCCAAATATCTGGGAATCAGTACGTGCTTTCGTTCTAGCCATTTAGCTAAGCTCTTCATAAGTTCCCTGACGCTTCCTCCATTCGATTGCCCGCAGTTGAGCCTGGGCCTTTTCTTTTGAAGGATGAGTGCCAAGTAGCTTGCCCTTCTTCGAAAATACTCCCCAGCGTCCCTTGTGGCGTCTGATGTAGCCTTCTCTAGTGAGGAAATAACCGTCTAGTACCGATTGAGCCATCCTGCGTAGGATCTTCTCGGTTACAATTGGTTGTAGATCATAAGACTTAGTAACCATTGCAACCTTATTCAAAACCGTAGAATAATAATCACCCATTAGATCCGACAAATGATCTATTTCGTAATTGTATGCTCCTGCTGTAACCGAGAGCATACCAGCATGGGTGATAGGTTTTAGATCAACCGCGAATGAGGAAATGACTTCAGCCTCTAATGTGGAAGCTGCCTTATCCAATTCCTTTCTGATGATCTCAGAAGGAGATGGGACATCTATGCTGGTCTTGATCTCCTTCACTACTTCATCCTTGATCTTGTTAACGAAATCGGCATCCTGCTTGGAATCCGTCTGCATGTAGAAGTTTCTGGCCTTGTGTGCTAGGTCAGCGATTTCACCAGAAGCCTTTTCACCAAGGATTTCGGTCTCACCTGGGTGAGTCTCAGTAACTTCGTACCCGTTTAGAGGTTCGTCCCATCTTACTATGATATCCATATCTGGATATTTCTTCTCATTGATGAAGATTACTGTGCCAACATTGCCGTGCACGCGATGCTTTACCCGGTCGTCTTCTGAATATTTCTCGGTAGTACCTGCATCAGCCGTTTCGTCTGCAGCTTGGTGTATTACCAATTCCCTATCTTTGTAAGCTGATAGGGGAAGAGATATCTCAGCGCCTTTGTGCCCACCCGGTAGGGCTTCTCTGACCACTAATTGATCCTTGGCTGGGTCGGCATGAATGAAGGCGAACTGCTTTGACTTTTCATTCAAGGAGAATACCTCTCCGGGTGCCAGATCAACGAACATCTTCTTCATCTCAGCATTGATATGCTGTAGAAGTTCGTGCCTAGCCATCGTCGCGGTCCTAGTCCATGCCATTATTTATTTCCCTCCATATGCTTAAATATAGCTAACATCTCCCGAGCGTCATCTATCTTAGAATACCTTACATCACCATGTGGTTCGTCTGGTGCTGGGCTATTGCGCATAAGAGGAGGGTGAATCTCTTTCAATTCTCCATTTGGCCATGTAAAACTCTTTTCTCCCTGTCCAGCTACTTCTCCCTGATTAACTTCAGGAGTGGCCGGTGTACCAAATGGGCTCATATCGCCAGGCTTAGCACGCTTAAATGGAACGAATCCGTCGCTTGGTCCCAGAGGTTCTACACTCTGATCATCAAGCATATCCAGAGGATGCATGGGATTGTTAACTTCCCTCTGTACATTTTCTGTGTAGGATTCAGCTACGTCCCCCGTGATAATAGTACCACCAGTTGAACCTAGATGAATAGTGACCTGATCACCAGCGATGTTGCTGATCTTACCCGATACATTATACCAGTCGAAGGAGTCACCCACTTTTATATCCTTCGGCTTCTTGCCCATTACCATGGACAACTGCAAGATATGCCAGGTCTGAGATTCCATTATGGTAACGCAGCTGGTCCAGGCACAGACCCGACACCAACAGTAACGCCAGCAATGCCCTGAGTAGCTTGCCACACAGACCATTGATTGGCTAGACCAACCGATAGCGCTCGCACTAACTTAACCATATTGGGTGGCAATTCTCCTGTTTTTTCTACCAATTGTCCATCAACCACTTCTCTATTAACGAATTCAGTCTTAAGAGCGGTTTCTAGGAATCCCTGGATCTGCGCAGCTGTAGGAGCTGGCATACTCCAGTGCTATTCCTCTACGTTGCTTAGCCAGTTGGCAAATGCCTCTGCATTCTGGATGCCAGCAGCGGTCAAGTCGGCTACGCAGGCAGAACGATCAAAACCTTTCTTGCCCTTGCTGTACTTCTTCTTGAGTGCCTTGGCACCCCTCTTCCAGGCGGTAGAAGCCACGTCTACGCCCTGTTCCGATGCCAGCTTCTGCATCTCGGTCGTTAGACCCTTCTGCTTCTTAAGCTGGTCCACCAGGCGATCAAATTTGGCAGCCCCATCCTTGTGCTTGAATTCAATTGATTGGCTGAGATCGCTCTTAGGCAGAGTGTCCATCGCCAGACCCTCAGTATTAACATATCCTGGAACCTTAGGATGCCCTTCCCTGGGCTGGGAGATCTTATCAGTTGGTGCGCCCACGCCACTTACTAGATCCTTGCTTGGTCCACCCTTAACGTTCTGCTTGGCATCGGCTTCAACAGTCAAACCAGTGCGCCAGACCAATACAGCGGCATCAACATCAATGCCTGCTACCTCAGACGCTTCTTTGATCAACCCCTTGGACCGGGCCAGCTGTTCCACTAGCTTATCGAATCCGGCAGCAGATTCGGTATGCTTAAACTGCATAGCACCCTTCCCAGTACTCTTGGGGATCGTATCATGCGGAGTCTCAACAGTAGTAGTACCGGCTACCTTAGGCTCCGGGATGCTAGAATGATCGGAGTGCAGTTGATCTCCCTTGGGAGTAGCACCCTTGTCTACATAAGTCGCTGCCATAACTGCCTCCTTCTTAGCGGATTCTATCAATTTCTGGGTTTCTGCGGTTATCTCAGTATCAGACCACCCTTCGTCCTTCATTTTACGGGCCGCGATGCCAACAGCATCGTCCAGGGTCTTGGCGACCACCGGATCTTCCCAAGAACGATGAGTAACTTCGTATGCCTGCTTGTTTCCATTCCAATTCACAAATGGCTTCTCTTTGGCGGTGACCAAAGAAAATAGTGCCTCGGCATCCTTCTGGTCTGAAAATTCCATTGGTTGCGCTAGACTGGAATGGGTAACTACCCACTTACCAGATATCGTATCAAATGTTACGGCAGCCCCGATCTGCTTCCATGCATCTCCGTCCTTAGTAAACTTCCGCTTGACTGAATCCCAAGCGGTACGAGCTGCGTATTCTTCAGCTCTAACCTTCAGATCGGGTTCTCCCTTAGCATATTCACGCGAAGAATAGTAAGTGCGTAGCCATGTATCCTGAGCCTCTACGGGGAGTTCATCGAGCATCTTGCGTAGCTTCTCACGAGCTTCCTCGGGTTCTCCCTGCTCAGTCATCATACGTTCTGATTCAGTCGATAAGTGCTTGGTTCCCATACTATCGTCCACTCCGATAGCGGCCATCAACCGGTCAGCAGTCTTAACAGATGCTTCCTCCACCAGCTTGGTTACAGCTGATAGGGGTACCATCTGCTCATCTATCTTCTTTGACATAACTATTTCACCTCCTCAATGGGTTCTGATCTAGCCGGTGGTTTGGTTCCACTGAGAGACTGGCGCTTAGCTTCTGCACTAGCAGCTATTCTGCCTGTTACTCTATTGGCTAAATTGTTGATTACGCTATCGAATTCTTTCCTAGAAGCCTTGATATAGTTATTAAGATCAGTGAGAACGCCGTCTACTTCTTTCTCGGACCCGGCAGCATCGATCTGTTGCAAATATCCATCAACAGAATCAACGAAAACATCTTTTAGCCTATTCAGCAATAAGCTAAGCTGATGTTCCTCTATACTCTCTTCTGCCTTAATTGTCCAAGCCATGGGCTATACTTAGTATATAGTGATGAGTAAATCTCTGTCAACTATATTGTATACTCGAATCTAATAGAATCTATGGCTATTACGTCCGGTGGAGGAGTGCCGGTACCAGCTAGGAAATAGCGATCTATGTTCTCATTGCCAGGATACATTTGACGACTAGGTATAGACAAGCCATTATTTATATATCCCACATACATACCATTACCGCTTAATTCAAATCTCATAGTAAATGGTATACCAGCGGCCAATCCAGTATTGAATTCAAGTCCACCTGGATCTGTGCCATCATATACTGTAACAACCTGTGCTACCAATCCAGCATCATATTTAAATGAAATGTCAAAGGAATCGGTAGAGAACCCACTCAGATCCATAGGCCCAGCAGCGAATGAGATGAATGGATCGGTGTTCACTGCCATCACAGCACCTACATTAACCCGTGCTCTGAGCGATATGCGAGCGGTTTGATTGGATAGGATAGGCGTAGGGAGCAAGAATTGAGTGCCACCTGGTGTAGTTACTCCACCACCGGTATCAAACCACTGTAATGATTTTACTCCATCTACGAGTGACCCACCCACCACTTTTATCTGTGGGTTGGCACCACCGGTTTGTGGTGGCCATAGTCCCTGGCCACCTAACGGTCCAACAGCGTAGGTATGAAAATCCTCGTACAAGATAGTTGGGTCTTCTGTATTTACTACAGCATTTAATCTATTGGATGCTGTTATCAGTGGGCTAGTATCTGTTGTTACGCCACTGTTAAATATCGCAAATGGTTTGGCCATATTATCCTCCTAGCTCTGAATTGTGACGTTTAAGAGCATCCCCTGCGCTGTATCAGCTTGATCCTGTAAATCTGCTAGAGCCAACGCAAGAGTCGATTTAGTAACCGAAATCGGTGTAACAATTGGATTTCCACCTTCTGGATCTTTAGTTAACAATGAGGCAGTTACTGTCATGCTGGTTTCACCGAAATTCCGGCATAATCCCATGCCGAGCCAGCACCAACCGTCCATGACATTGTATCAGTAACTCCAGAACTAGTTTTAGTACTGCCATCACCTGCTTCCGGAGGAGGGGTGTCCAAATTCCACCGTTCAATTTGTCCAAAACCTGGTGAATCGCCAGTTACATCTACTGCCAGGAACAAATTGTCAATCATGACATCTCCGGTTTCAGTGGTCATGGGCACAAAAGTGAATTCAGTTGGACTCCCACCGGCAGATCCAAGTGCTACTGGTTCTCGATGTGGGATGGTTTCCTGTGAGGCATTTATAAGACCTATTACACCGCCACGTACACGTTGAGAATCAGAACCGCCACTGTTGTACGCGAATAGTAGGTCATGCATTCCATCGTCTGGAGCAACAATATACCATCCTGGTACTCTACCAGCATTCTGAAATAGAGTCAGTGGTGTGCCATTGTATTCAACTGTGAAGAATGCTCCGGTGCCACCGGCTTCAGTAGAAGCCCACACGTATAGCACGCGATTAATCCCAGTTAGTGATACTGGAATTAGAATGCCACCGTCTCCGTCTACAAGTGTAGCAGAGAAGGTTGAAACTGATGCGACCGATGGCAGTATACGTGCAGGAACGTTCAATGATGGATCATGCGGTATCGCACCATCAATCCCATCTGATATGCCTGAAACTATTCCACCTGGCATACTATGGATTCACTATTATATCGATGTCAGCAGTTTTGCCATCACTAAAGGTTATTATTATGGTGTAGTCGTCGTCTATTGGGTCGGTTGTATATGACATCGACACGTCAAATGCTGTATTGGTAACGTTTGAAAATGTTGATACTTCGCCTTCACCTTCATTGAGATCTATGTGTGCCAGCACTGGCATACGACCACCAGCAGTAAAATACACGCCAGTTAGATGGAAATTTAGAGGAGATGGCAGTGTGACCTCTGGTACGCCTGGTGTCGTTATTTCTGGATCAGGCACAGGGAATCTTGGTATGGATGGGTCATTTGATGGGTCTACTGGTATGGTACCATCGATACCACCGGATACACCTGATACTATTCCACCTGGCATGCTATCTGCCCATCGCAGTGAACAAGTCTAGAACGTTCAGCACACCCCTGGAGATGCTCCCACCTATGCTGATTGGCAATGGTATGGTACCAAGGCCCAATCCCTGGCTGATGAAATTCCACTTGGCTTTATCAATCGTGTTAATCCACTGTCTATTCAAATCTTCTATGGCCTTGGCGATCTTTTCACCACGCTGGACATTCAATGAGAATCCCATATCAGAATACGAGAAGTCACGTATACCGAGCTTCAAATATTTCAATTGAGCCAATTTTACCTGGGTACCGACTATCAAGAACTGCTCATAGGTAGCAGGGAAGGAATCTATATCGGCAAACTCCGGGGTCTCAGGTGGATGGATGACGAAATCGTTTATCGCCAACCGCAATGAAAAGGCTATATCGAAATCGGTTAGGTCAGGCTTCAATATTTCCGGAATCCATGATTTAATATATAGAATAAGCCGCTTCTCCCTGGGGCTGAGCGAATGGAACCCCAGGGTGAAGTCATTGAACTCTACATTGTTATCGAAGAACCTGATGACATAGTAGTTGTTATTGGTTCCAGTGACGTCCAGGAATATAGTGTTTGGCGAACCATCTGTGTTAAATGTATCGATAGCTGCCAATTTCTCATATCCCAGCTGCTCCTGCTGCGACCTAAATATTATGGTCTTACTAAAGTTAGGAGTCAGACCCGAAGGTACGGCCCACTGAACGCTAACTGCCATTAGGCGTCTTCCTTTTTGCGCAGATCACCGACTATGATAACCGGTATTCCGCGTGTTCCATCCTCTAGAGTGATCATGTCCGAGCTAGTGATAGGCATAGCGTACTCACCACTGGTGGTCTTTTTAGGACGCACGTAGCTAGTATGGGCTGCCTTGTCCTCTATGGTGATACTAGCATTCCTGACTTCAGTCTTGCCAAATGACATTTGCAGATCAAACGGAGTGTGTTCGTCTATGCTCTTGTCATGCAAGATCATAACGGTAGAGATGACATTGTAATCCATGGGACGCATTAGCGCAGTATTTGGCTGCGCCGTGCGAGCAGGGACCCAATTGGTCTCTCCCATCTGCTTGATCAGGATGGACATGTTCTCCTTCTGTTCCTTACTAAGAACATCGGTGTTCCAGAATACAATCGTTCCCTCGCGGGTACGACTATATACCTTTATCCGTACCTGATCGTTCGTCATTCAACAGCCTCCTCAGTGATTTTCTTGATCCGCTTCCGGGCAGAATCGACTAGAGTGGCCTTTTTCTCCATCCGCATGATTTGCTTCAGGATGTCCACATCTTCAGTATTGGTGATGAACTGCAAGCGCTTATTATAATCCCAACCATGATAGTTGTTAATTACTCTAAGCAGCTTGTTCTCCTTGGCTAGATTCTCTAAAACCTTGTCGGTCTCAGCCGCAAGCTTAGCCCTGTCCTCATCGGTCATATCGGTGATGGACTTGACTCTGGCCTTGCCGGGTACCATAGAAGGTACGACAATGCTGCCAGTGTCATCATCATCGTCCAAGGCCAATGTGGTCTTATCCGACTTGACTATGAGAGGCTTTTTACCAGGTTTTGTAGCGATAAGAGGGACTGCCTTACTCTTATTTCTACCGGCCTTAACCACCTGTTCGCCTACCTGTTCAAGATCATCATCTTCGGTGATATCACGGTCTCTAACCGCTTCATCCAGATCATCAACCTGATCTGGGCCACCCTTAATACCGGATACCGCAGGCTCCTCATCTTCCTTAACTTCTGGACGCTTGATAAAGCTAACAGCGTCAGGAGATTTTTTCTTTGGAGCAACTGGCACCTTAGGTACGACATCGCTCTCGCCTAATACCTGGAGCAGCCCGCGTGCTATCAATGTTCCAAGCACATCCATGTGCTTGTGATAATGTTCTTGAGTCATCGTTGCAGTCTGGAAAGGTCCGATAGTGCCACCATAGCCACTCATGCTGTCGATCATCACGACAGTGTTGGTTTTGTTGTGTATTTTTACCATCTTAATTTCATCCATTTTTGTTATTCTCCTTAGGAAATGTTGTATTCTGTAATCTCTTGACCTTTTGCTACTAGTATCCCCTTCTTGGGGATTTTCAATGTCTTGATACTTACGAACGGATCGGTCACTATCACTCCCCCACCACCATTTAACACCCTCAATAGGTTGGTAGTAAATTCCTGGTACATCTTTTGGGGAGGAATCCAACCCTGTTTCTCAGAACCCAACGTGATCAATGTGACGTCAATGGTCTCTTGTTTCTTCATAGTCACCTCTGTTTAATCACTCGATCAGCTTGACCTAGCCAGTAACTGGCCATAGAAGGATAAGTACCATATTTTTGATGAAATAGGCCGATTGCATCATTGAGATTCTTACCATCTTGAGAAGTGACCAATCTAGCTTTGATTTTGAGAGATATCTCATGTATCCCTCCGATTAAATTCAAGAAATCGTTAGGAGTGGTGTCTTTTGGTGGCATCTTTTAAAACGGCCTTATTAACTTTAGTCGGTATGAAACCCTTGGACTCGTGTACTATGAAGGATAAATGGTGTTTGGGGGTCTTATTCTTAATACGCGGATTGGGAGTTCTTATTGTCGTTGTTTCTAACGAAGTCTTCATATAATTTATTATTAACTATAGCATACGCACAGCAAGTAGTCAATAAATATGGTTAACACTGCTTAGAAATGCACTTGATACTCTCTAGATTTGACACAATTCGGGGCGGGCCTTTCGGCCCGCCCCTATTGTTCAACGTAGGTCCAATCTAATCGTTTAGATTAAATGGTGCCTGCTGGAATGTCGGCTCTCGCGACCCCGGCCGTGTTGAAAATACCCACTCCGATCTGCTCCCACGCCAGGATGTCGTATTTCAGGTGAGGCACGTTGTCAAAGATCTTGACTTCGACGGCCTTCCTTTCCGGTAGACGTCCCAGCTTATCGGCAGTTGTCAATCCATAGACCTTATCCCGGTCAACCCGCGTGCTGATTAGCAAGCGAGCGCCAAGGTAGGAACCCACCATTCCGGTCTCAACGACCTTATTTAGGGTTACCTGGTCTAGCTCGTTAGACGACCACTTCCAGATTTCCGCATACTGCACGGGATGCATCAGGAGAGTCGCAAACGGTAGCTGGTTATTGACAATCCGCTTCGCAATTTCCGCGATAACGGGTCTGGACAGTGAAGTCGCAGACACCACCGTGTTGACCAGGCCAGAGGCCGTGTCAACTACACCACCAGTTCCCAAGATTGCATCGTCCTCTCCAATAGCAATGGAGATCGCGACACGCTCCTTGGCACGGTCAAAGACGGGGTACCGTCTGATCGTGATTTCCTCATACGCAACCTGCTGTACAGCAGCCAGCGCAGAGGTAGGGAACTGGATACGCTTAACGTTCGAGAATACCCGTGTCGGCTCGCCGCGACCCGCGAGGAAGACTGCCCCGAATTCTGGCAGGTCTACATCGTAGAAGGGCACGTCACCCGTAGTTATCTCATCGACAACCAGGATGTTATTGCGTCCGATCGCGTGGTAGTCCAAACGCCGCTTCAGTACCGGATGAAGAGCAAACGCAATTCTGCGTAGTCCATCCGGACGGGCCAATTCTGCGTCAAAACGAGCTTCTAGCTCCTTCATGGCAGTGGTTGGCACCGATGGGGACGCTCCCTGGACGTCGATACCTTCATTATTATTGCTGGTATCCGTCTGGCTAGCGACCTTATACAGCGTTTCAATGAACTGATTACGCTGCTTAGGCGATAACTGACCTACTTCCGCTACACCTAGTGACACTTGTTAGAACTCACCCCCTCAAAAGTTAGATTTTACTGAATCAGAAGGTCTACTTCAGCTGCATCCCGCACATCCAGGATCGTCGCTGACCATAGAGTGGTTGCTGTACCGCCAGTATTCCAGCGGATGATGGAACCCAGTCCATCACTGTTATCAACCAATCCCACAGTCAGAATAGTACCGATTTCAGCCGTGGTCGGCAGACCGCTAGCGAAGCTAGCTACGCTGAATGGAGAAATCGCCACTTCCGTTCCGGTATTGTCCAGGAACGTACTCTTGCGTACGGTGTAGATTCCACTCAGACCGACATCGGCCTTCGTTACCCGGAACTCACCCAGAGTGGTCTTACCATCAAACGTGTTTGCGTTGGTTTCGCTGATACCATATGTCACTACATTGGTCATAGTAACGTTGGTCAACTTGCCACGTACTGCCGCTGCGGCTGATCCGTTCAATAGTGCAACGGGGCCACCGGCCAGTAGGTTGTCTGATGTGCTGCTGATGTCTCTGGTGGAGTCCTTCAGAGCTGTTATGGAACGAGTCTCAACACCGAAAGTGAAGAAACTCTGTCCCGGAGTAATTACTGCCTTAGACATTGTCTAGATATCACCCCCTGAATTTTGATTTTTACTTCAAACTTTTACCGTGCTAATTCCTTTTGACGATCCACGAACAACATCAGATTGGACAGGTCAGAGACACCTGCACCAACCGTGATTGGATCAGTCCAAGGAGTAGCCGGGATATTGCCAAGTGCATCAATTGATTCCTTCTTTTCAAAGCCCATTGGAGGCATGCCGCCCTTAGGAGGGCCAGCAGGCGGCTTGGGCGCTGCTCCAGGAGCTGAAGGTGGCTTGGGAGCCTTAGGCCCCTTATCCCCATCCATATCTCCTACGCAGTCCGCCACATCCTTGAGGATAGTCTCAAGAACGCCAATCGCAGGCTCATTGAGCCCCATCAGCTGCTTCTTGTACTTCTCCTTATCCTTCTCATCCTCAACCAGACCGATGTCGGTTAGGAGTTCTAGGACCTGGGAGACCTCACCTTCCTTGGCCTTACCTGCTAGCTGGCCCTTTAAGTCCTCATTCTCAGCGGCAACCTTAGCCAATTCATCCATCAGAGCCTTCTCATTAGAAGTCTCGGCAGGAGCAGCGGCTGGAGTTTCCTCGGCCTTTACCTCAACCTTCTTGGCAGCAACTGGTGCTACTACCTCGTCAGTCTTGGCTTCAGGCTGGGCCTCCGGCTTAACTTCTTCCTTGGCTGAATCAACGGCGGTTTCCTCTGAAGAATGAACGTCAACGGCGCGAACAGGATCACCAACGGACTTGGCTGGTAGACCGGCAAAGTACTTACGTACTGAACCGTCTCCACCCTTATCCTTGGCCTTCTCTACGTACTGCTGCTCAGCTGCAACCTCGGGTTCGGCTTGCGCCTTCTGAGGCTTAACTGGCTCGGTAGCATAGGTCGGCTGGTCATGTGCTGCTGCCTGGACCGCATGATTGGAGGCGATTTCCAGCGCAACTCTCTGGAATGAATCCAGATCACTGCACAACTTCTGGAACCGCTCAATGTACTCGTTCTCGGTTACAGCCAACTTACCATCCTCGGCCTTCTTCTGAAGGTTCGGGTGTACGATGTGACTTGCCCTTACTGCAACATCCTCTTTACCCTCTTCGCTAGCGATAAAGTAGGAGTTGGCTAGGTTATCCCCAGCTTCATATCTAATCTTCAGTGCCATGTGTGTGTTTACTCACCCCCTGTGTATTTGGATATGATTAATGTAGTCTACTATTATTAGTACATGGAGACGCATAGGTGTCAATATACTTGCGGTAGGAAATACTAGAAGAAAGCCGAAATTGTGAACGGAGCAACTAGCTAGAATTCACCCCCGTCTTCATTAGGTATCTGGAGATGCTTTAATAGCGCATGCGCCACATCCCCTTCACTGCCAGTTCCACTATGCATTACTATTATTCCCTGATTGGTTACCATGTCCGGTTTATTTAGAATACCAGATAATGCCTCAGGTGACACGAAAGTAATATTTATGGCTGGAGCATTCTTAACAGTCTCTATGAATTCTTTTAAGTTCCACATCTCTAATTCTTTTAGATTATTTATATAATCATACACTTTTATGCCTTCCGCAGTAATAATATGACTTTCTAATTCTTGAAATTCTTTTACCGCAGATGTGATTGTCCAACTCATTTAGGCAGCATACCCTTCTTCTCGGATACCAGCTCCTTGATAGCTGGCTTCATTTCTACCTGTAGATCCCGCAGGCGCTCACCAAGTTGCTTCTCGATCTCCCCTTTAATGAGCTTATGCATGCGACTACGAATGACGGCGTTTACGATGGTCTGAACCATCTTGGATAACCCCTCTTCGGTTAGGGGAGTGGGGGTAGAGGTATCGGCTGGAGCCATCTCCACGGGTGCCCCCTTAGTCTCTTCCTTCTCACCTAGCCTAACGGTAGTACCCATAACCATGTTGGACATGGCATCTCTGTCAGCTGGTGCCCTGGTCTGGGATAGTTCATATCCCACTAAATGCTTACACAGATCGTAAGCCATAAATTCACCACTAGTCTTCTTACGGCCCTTGATGCACATGGAGTTATTGCGGTCCATGTGGGCACATATCTCGTGCTTCTTCTTGGCCACGTTACCACAATAGGAGCATTGAGCGGTACCGGCAATACAACCAATAGAAACTCCTGCCGTCTTAGCATGGAGGGTATCACGTATCATTCTGGCTTCCCGTGGGAATCGTTCTTTGTCTATAAACGCAATTTGCTCGATAAACTGTTCCTCAGGAAGCCAGTTTGAATACGCGATAATACCTACCGCATTACGCGGATCGTGAGACTGATGCTCAATATAGAAGCCCTTAGCTATCCAGGTGTGGGCGGCCTTCTGCAATTCATCGGCTGGGAAGGCATCTCCATTGATATTCGGACCATATTTTTCAAAGGCACTGACGGCTCTAGTCCGTACTACCACGAATCTATCAAAATCTGGTGGTAGGAAAATTGATTGATTGACTTCTAACCTGGTATTGCCGGTTTCAGGATGCGTGGCCCGCACTACCGAAGGCCATAATTCGTGCAGTAGAGATCCATCCACTGCAGAAACTTCCGCTGCGGCGTTGATTACTATATCATCTTCAAGAGGCATTCCCCAACGATCAGGCATTATAGTCTAACCAACGCATAGCATTTTGGACATGAGATGCTGGTGGTGTCGGCGGCTAACACCGATATCCGATCACCAAACATTATGCTACCAGCAATAGATATCACATTGCCACAATTGTCGCATGTGCACTTCTTCGGTTCTATGATTTCAGCGTTCTGAACGCTACCCTGGATTACAATTGGCTCTTCCATATCTATATTCTATCTCCTATGCGTATAACCTGTCAATTAGAATCCGCGCTGTGTACTGGGGTCTAACCGGGGGTACTGGCTTAGATCATAGCCGACATCCCCATCTGCTGGTAGATTCCAGGCCCCATCCCCGACTCCGTCGGTACGGAATTGGGGACGATCAACACCATCTGAATGAGATTCAAATTCCCCGAATGACTCTATTTGTTTCCTGCATGTATTACACCAAAATTGGCCACCATGATTGACCAATATATCCCCACAATATGCACATTTGCCACTACCGTATGTGGTGGTAAATGGCTCACCTACTTTCTGACCATCCTCATAATCATCGAACACGTTCTTCAGTTCTTCTCTGGTAACATGATCGCCACTGGTTCCAACTGAATCGGTTGGACTATAAGTATAGCTGGTAGGATCAACGTTGCGACGCTTGCGCATCAGCATCGCTTCTCTAAATTTGCTCAATTGCTGACTCAAGTTCGGCACTTTGTGCTTCCTCATCTAGATATCTAATAGATTCATTTAAGCGCTCAATAGAATGCTCGGTATTGATTACGGCTATTACTACCTGATCCTCATTGTACTCTTCTTCTGAACTGTAAATGTGGTTCCTAATGGTCTCAAATTTTTCTTGTATACCCACAGCATACATAATCAACCTATCCAAATCATCTCTATTCAGACTCATCAGTGTCCTGTTTGACTAGATCTAACAGTATACCCACCCTATGCCTAATCCCATCTAGAGAAGCCTGTATGTCCGATAGAACCATTTGTGTTCTATTGTCGTCCGTTTCTGGTAGAACACAGCTGTCAATGTCTTCAATCAAAGATTGAAGATGGGAAGCGGCTACTGCTAAATGGGTCCCGTTCACGACTCTCTAGTAGAATGAGACTGATCGCCAACGTAGTCTGGTATTATCCCAGCAGTCTGGAAGGGATTATGTCCCAGTATGCCATGTACCAATTCTGGATATGGGTATACACCGTGCTTCTGCAGCACCTTGCATACAATATCTTTTACAGCAGCATGGCTTGGATCTATTTCTCCATTCCATGGCTTACGTAATGCCACCAATCCAGCTTTAATTTCAGCCCAATGTTTCTTCTTCATCTCAGCGGCGGCTGATTTCCATAATTTCTCAGTGGCCACACCCATTAAGAATGCCGCACGCAGTTGGTCATTCTTGTCCTGGTATGCAAACGCCCGCATCACTAATCCCTTAACTCCATTATCCATATATTCCTCCTAAGCTGGTTTAACTTCTGCCGGAACGTTAGCATCTTCTTTGGTATCTATGACTTCAGTAGATGACGGGTCCATATGGTCGCGCAGTATCTCCATGGTTTCAAATGCTCTTATGGTAACGTCATCCTCATCTGTACCCTGTAGTATCAGATCAACCTGCATAGTGACCCGATATGTCTTGTTACTATCAGCGGCCTTAGTCCACATTATTTCTTGTCTTCTTCTACTGGTGGCGGCGTAGGAGTAGCTGAGGCGGGTTTACGCCCGGCCCATGCATTGGTGCCATAAATGGCCACTAATACACCGCCAATGGCGGCTATAATGGTTGCATCGGCTTTAAGTTTGATTACGGCCACTGCAAACGTGATTGCTGTAATTAATAGTACTGTGTGATGTGCTTTGCTGGAAGACGCTATCCAGTCCCAGATATGCGCCCATGCTGTATCCCAAATCTCTTTCACGGAGTGCCTCCTGCTGCGCCACCTGCACCAGCTCCCCCTTCCTCACCCGGCCTGGGTTTGCTACTAGCCGATTCCCCAGGTGTTCCTGGCATTGGAGGGATAGGTGACTTTACTTCGGATGGTCTAGCCTCAGTTTCAGGTGATAATGATGGTCTGGATATAGGCACTTCTGGAGGAGTTAACCCGCTTCTAGCTGGTTTCTTCTCCTTATCTTCTTTGCCCTTTTCAGATTTATCACCGGTTTTAAATTTAGCCACTATCTGTTCCTTAAGAGCGACGTCCAACTTGACCCCGCTCAATACCTTATTGGCCAACATCTCGTCGTCAGCCAGGGCCTTATCCCGGACCTTGCGCCATGCCTGGTCAGCAGGAGTGCTCTCCTCACGTGCCAGCTGGTGCGCGATATCCTCCATATTCCAGCCGAACATTTCGGCTACGAATCTGAATGGAATTTCTCCCTTCTCACGTAGGCCAATGACCAACTGCTGTATCTGCTGGTTGGCTAATAGGTTGGCCTTATGCCACATAATCTTAGGCATAATGAGCTTATCGGGAGTACGCGCAGCCCGTATTCTGTGGCTGGTCTCGGCCTGAGTGGGCATATAGAATCCACGCTTTCTAGACAGATGAGAGAATATCTTGCGCTGGACCTCTATCTCCAACATGTTCCGTACGGTAAGATACCGATTCATCAGCCCGCGCATGAACGTGACACCGGCAGCATATGGGGTCTTCTCACCAGAGATCACGGCTTCGCTGACGAATAGACCAGCAAATATCCGGGTCTTTACTAGATCATACATAGGTATTAAGTTTAGGATCTTATCTTGGCCAGTGTGGTATTCTACCTGTACGAATGGGTGGGTTACAAAATTGAAATCAGGGTCGTTAATAGCCTGCACCAACTGTGCCCGGAATTCCCTAAACATCTTCTTGGAGGGGATGAATCCCTTTTCTGCACTACCTAACTTAAACAAACGTAGAGGTGCCGCATGGCGCTGAATGAATGTAGTGCGATACATATTTAGGAAGTCCTGATAGATTAGATCCTTAACTACCGCTAGCACGGGGCTAATACCACGATTGATATAGCCAGCCTGTTCACGCTGCATAATGAACAGCCGATTGGTATCCAGGATGAATGGCTTATTTCTAGCAACAGCAGCGGCAAATTGTGGCTGAGAATGCCTGATAATGTCTGATACCTGTGTATCAGCCGGATTAAAGGACCGCATCATTTTGGCGACCTCTTTGTTAGGCCGCATGACGTATACTTTCTGAGTGCTGATATAAGCAGAGTGTATTTCAAGTTCCTCAGGTGGGAGCTGAACGAATTCTGAGAATTCTCTATTGTCAGCATCCCAGTTGCCGTAAGCGAATCCCTCACCTAGCAACCAATAGTCGCGTAGTACGTTGACGAAGGTATTTAAGAGATTCTTACGATCTTTGAAGTCCTGAAAGTATTCCTCTACTTCTCGATTAGCTGGGCACCGCAGATCGAAATCCGATAGCGGAGTTTCTGTGTGAAAGTCTACAATGCTCCTGATATAAGGATCATATTTGTAATAATGGCGTAGACGCCTATTAAGCTCCCGTAGGTTATCCTGCGGGAAGATTAATAGAATCTGGTCAAATAGAGGATCTAGATATTGTAGTGGTATTCTAAGGGAAGAATCAGATGATGTGAGGTCAGCTTTGACGTCTAAGCCACTACTAGCTGAACCTCTACTGATTATGGCTTGTTTAAGCCAATCTGGAGCATTTGTTAAATCACTGCCATCTGGAGCAAACATTGCTTCTCCTTACTCGTCTTCTATAGTTCTTACTAATGACTCCCAATCTATATTATTATGCTCTGGGTTTCCTAATTCAAAATCTATTTTAGCACCCAACCTCTCGGCTTTAATAGATATCCCCACCCATTTGTCCCATGCAACCTCACGAAGTATCCCATCCTTGATCGCATCTAATTTCTCTAATTTCTCTTGCAAGGGGATGTTCATATCGCGAATAGCTTCTATTTCTGGTCTATCCTCTATATCAGTTACATCTATGAATAATCTAACATAGGCAGAGCCTACGAATCTAGCCGAGCCACTGGCAGCTGTAACCTTTTGGTTCACTTAACCAGGCCAGCCCGCTCACGTTCTGCGATGAAATACTTACTCAGACCATCATCGGTGATACCATACTTCTGGTTATCCTCGCCCTTAATAGTATCCGGCGTCTCAACGTGATTACGGATTAGGGTAAATACCATCAATCCGATCTTGGCGTCATTGCCGAATTCCTTGAGGGATTGATCCGTGATCTTAACCAATACCGATATCGTACCCGTGGCATTCATAATATCAGGTTCGTCAATAGGTACAGGTGATTCCACCCCTGATGGCTGCTCACTAGACCAATCCACCTTTATGATATTCAGGTTAAAATCTTTAAGTAAGGATGTCATATCCCTGATATCACTCTCAATCTTAGCCATGGCCTCCAATGGGATAGAAATGCCGGGGCGTCCCTCATTCAACATCTGTTGGGGAGTACGCTTAAGCATATCGGATGGAGACTGTGCCCATGCGCCTTCTTCCTGCTTGGCCAATTCATCCCTAACCGCTTCCTGCTCCAATGTAGCAGGACTGTCACATAGAACCTTAGTTAGATACTCCCTTCTACCGGCGCTGATTGTACCAGTAGAGAATGCCTGGTCAATCATGGACTTACGCTCATCCAGAGATGCGATAGTACGCAGCATCTGACTGAAGGCATCTGCCTGCATGAACAATTGGGGCTGTCGATACAGCTGAGTTGGGTCCATATCAGTCATCATATCTTTGATAGGCGGGTCCCAGCGCTGTAATTTATCAACCTTCTTCTTAGCAGCCTCTACCGCTTCAGCCAGCAGATCAAACGAGTCTTCTAACTGGCGGTCTAGATCTCCCTTCTGGCGAAATACACCATAGCAGGACGTCAACGGCATGATGAATATGTAGTCTTTGCTTCCCTTAGCACAGCCCCAGCCCAAATTGAATTGCGGAATAGTACCAGGGGTCTGCAAAGCAGCAAAATTTACAGCCTTCTCAGCTTCCATGCCAGTTAAGGTCTTGAAAGCCTTCCTGATTACGTTTAGGCCATAACCCATGGGATACAGATACCGCTCGATGAACAGATATGAGTACCCAACATCCAACAGTTCTCTAATATGCCCTTCACATTCCAACAGTTCCTCTGGGAGGTTAGTGCCCGCCCAATTGATTCCCTGTAGGGCACGCGTGCGCTCAGTCTCACCATGACTGGCGTGACGTCTAATCGGTCTGATACGTTCAAATGCGTCAGGGTCCATCTCTAAAACCTGGTCCTGACCAGCGTTCCTAACGGCAACTCGAACGAATTCAGGCTTAGCCTCACCAGCCATCTGGATTACAGTGCCCTTGGTTCCCTCAGGCACGCCGTCGCTACTGGTAACGTTAAGTCTAACTCTGTCTCCTATCTTAAGCCTCATCTGTATCACCCCCTGGATTATCGATTTCGTCTACCTTAGATAACCAATCCCTATCATCTATTTTATATCCGCTAATGACCTTAATGGAAGTATCATCGGACCCAGCCACTGTTAACTTCACCTTGACTTTCTTGGGATTCTTTACCTTATCTATAATCTGCTGGATCATATCATTGGTAATGCCGGTATCCTGCTCGCCTTTATCATCTTTCTTAACATGATCCTTCATGGCATCAAGCATCTCAGCGGCAGTTACTTTCTCGCATTCAGCGGTGGCAGTAGCCTGGTCCTTGAGCTTCTCCCAGAGTTCATCCATCTCAATAATAGATAATCTCTCTGCTATACAGACGGCACAATAAGCTTCTTTAGGGGACATGCCCTGCTGCAATACGGCATAGTAGCACATCATGGCGTGCTGCATTCTATCTGGCGCTGACATATTTTCAGACATGTGTTTCTCCTATGGTTTTTAATAAGGTCGAGCAGCAACGTCTTAATTCGGTAGGGGGTATGATGGCTACCCCAAATACTTCTACGGTAGCGGCTGTCCTAGTCTCTTGTGCCCTACCCAATAATGCCTTGGCATCAGATCCCAATGCTTGAGTAACTTCATTGACTATACGTAGGTAATTATTAATCATGTCTACAGTACCCACACTAAATGGCTCCTTAGCCATCAATTCGCGTCTACCTGCGTCAACGATCTCCTCAATGATTTCATCCTTAAGATTCAATTGGTCAATAAAAGGCACTACCTTCTGGCCCAGGAAGGTGGTGATGTCGGCTCTTAACTGAGGATCAAGATTCCCCATCTTTTCATCACTCCTAAACAATTCTTGCAACTTGACGATATTATTCTCGGTAGCCATAAATTCGGTTGTCTGATTATGTACCGCAGTTAATAATTCAGACATACCTTCTGGCGGCCAAGCATGTGGAGGGGTCGCACGCCCTGATTCCTCCTCAGCTGCGTTGGTCTTAATGCTCGGTACCACCGTAGGAGCCGATTCCATAACAGTCAACATCATGGGGCGTATCTTGTTGAGTCTGGATAATACCGATTTAATCTGTGTGGCTACGGACTCATCCATCTGCCCACCAGTACTTTCCAGCATCCATTGCATTGAACTCATGAGAGGAGGAAGTATCGCCAGGCCACTCTTCATTTGTTCGAGTGATTCGGCAATCCTAGCCATGGCTGACTTCTGATCGGTGGACATAGCCGACATTTCAGCTTCAGACAGTCCCTGTAACTTGGTTATTACCTCAGAGAAGTTAGAATACTCCTGAAGACGTTCTGTAGCTTCCGCCTTCAATGCAGTTACATCGTATTCAGCAAGTTTAATCATTGCGCCACCTGGCTGTCTATGAATTTCTCAGCCTCTTCCATGGATTCAGCTACATGTTTCCTCTCCCCAGATGGACTAACTACATAGAACCGAGCTTCTTGCTCCTCTGGATCAATACCTGTGAGAATGCCCCAGCCCTTGTATTTGTTAGTGGCTGGCCCGGAGATCATTTGTTCTAGCTGGACTATTTCTTCTGCCTTAGCCTTAGCACGCTCTGGCGTACCAACGTCATATATCCTGCCAGTCTTTTTGTCCAATAGGATAAATAGAGGGAACCCACGCCGCTTCTTTCCCTTTTCCTCTGATCTGATTTCAAACCGGCCCTCATGGCCTGGTATTTCTACTTCACCCACTTCTGGCATGCGGCTCATTAACTGTTCCCGCGTTCTTTTGGGGAATGTCTCAACCGGATAGCCGGGACTGTATACCAATTCACCCACCAGAGCAGGATCAGCATTCTTAATATGTTCCTCTACCCGTTTACGTATCTCAACGGCCTCTTGCATTTCACCTATCATGGATTCCTCTTCAGCCTGCTCACGCGGCACAGCGCGGTGAATGGCCTCGGGTAATTCAGCAAGAGGGATAGAAGGCTTAAACATCAACTGCTTACGTATCTCTTCGGGAGCGGCCTCGATCGCCTTATGTATGGCTATTAATTCTCTGGCAGTTTCAGGTTTCTTTCTTAGAGATTCGGCCAGACCTGGATCTGACTTGCTGACGTCTGATATGAAGGCGTCTATTTCGGGATCACCCTGCGCATAGAGTAATATCTTGGTTGGGACGTTTACCGTTACGTGGTAATGGTCTGGGTGTCCGAAGGAACAGGTAGCGATCGATCCGGATACATTTAAAACGTCAAGGCGAGTACCGGCTCTAAGCTTTATCTCACCTCTGCCGTATTGATCAAACGCCGTAACATAGGCATCACTGGCAAGCTTGGCCATAACACCATTTACTCAACGGGATCTAGCAGATATTCCGCCACTACCTCGAAGCGTTCTGGTGAACCAATCCGCTGTACGATATATCCATGCTTGGTCTTGGACATCACGATTACATTACCGCCATTACCAACAGCGGCAGCGATAAATCGCTTCTGTCCGATGAGTTCATCATCTGCAGATGCACACTTGGCCACATATAGATCAGTAGCAAAACTGGCAGCGGCCTTGTAAGTGGTAAATCTGTCTAGAGGCTGCTCATGCAGAAATACATCAAATCGGGTACCCATCTGCTTGATGGCAATACCACTATTGGCGTCAGATATCAAAGTCTCAGACATATTACCTCCTATACCGTAGTAGTGTGGTCACCAGGATGCCCATAAGGTAAAGTGCATCCTTCAACTTCACATTTCTTAGGATGTGTATCTTCCCAGGCTTCTACACCAGCTTTGACCATCACTGGCATCAAATCGTGAATCGGTACTAGAGATTCTGAGCTACCTTTAAACAAGATTAGATCTCCAAAACATCCAGCTACCGTACCTATCTCATTGCCCAGCTGCACTGGTTGTTTTAGATTGGATCTTATGTCTTTAGCCTGTGCTAGATTGATAGGCCAATTATTAGTGGCCACATCCACGATCTTCATAGAGCCTTTCACTACAACATATGCATGCTGACTTGTAATGCTATCCAATAAAGACAACCCATCAGGGTGGAGCACTTCCAATATATCAGAAGCGCTCGCCACCCCGTGGGTTTCGAGCAGGCGTGCATCGTTAGAGGTTGTAAGCTGCAAGGTCTTCACTGATCCCACCGTTTTCCCTGTCGGGAATCCTTCTGGAAATACCTTCCTTCTCCATATACCATATTCAGCATCTCCCCCAATACCACCATCGGTATCTGGTTGAACTGACGTGTCCTGATTCTCTGTTGTAGTGTCACTGGTTGGTATATTATCTGGAGTGAAGTTTTTCCAATCCGATGGCACCTTATGCCAAGATGAGCAACGCGGTCTTGGAAACTGCAACACCCGCGCTGTTGTCTAGTACTACAGCTGGAATGCTACCATTGGTAGCATCGACAGCGATGACAGCACCTTCAACAGCAGTGTTGTAAACCAGCTTGATATCAGTGAACGCGTTGACCGCAGTCCCATCGCCATTCGTGTATCCAGGTACCAGCTTGATAATATCGGCTGCAGAAGGGACAGCTGGAGTAAAGGAACCACCGAATGCGATATACAACTTCTTACCAATCGGCACAACATACATACCAACTACGGCAGCATTGCCCACACCAGTGACCAGTCCAGGGACTGTATCAAAGGTAGCGCTGCTTGTGGTATCATTGGGTGTAACTACTCTTAGCGTACCGCTTGATAGAGCCGATAGAAGCGCAGCCGAATTGCCAGCTTCCTCGTTTCTAATAGCGACGGTACCAAGAGGTGATACGGTAACCGACTTAATACCGTCTTGCCACTGTGGTTGCTGAGCATCACCCACCTGGCGGGTGTCACTTAGCACAACTGCTTTTGTAGAACTCGGATTAAATACCCTCATAGTCTTACGAGCCTCCTTGTAGCTGAGATACCATTGCAGATACCTCTTTACTTGTCGCCTCTACGATGCCAGCAGCGGTTAGCAGATCGTCATTAGCATCTGCCATTGCGCCAGCTATTACTTCCATTTGAGCCGTCATCTTATCATCAACATCTTCTACTGCATCTACTATATCAGTTGCCATCTTGGTCATCTTAGTTTCTGTGACTACTGCCGTATCAGCCGACTTCTTTTGAATCTTTCTAGCGTCTTTAAGTCTGCCCTTTACGTCCTTGGCTAATGTTTCAAGATCAGCCATGGAATAGACACGGAGACTTGGATGATTCTCAAACTTTACATATACCCGTCTAACTTCTTTAGACACTAACTTATCGGCCAGTTCCTTAACCGCATCTTCCACTTTCTTCATCTTATCGGCATTAGCACCAAGGGCCTTGACTGCCTTTTCCAATTCTTTTTCTATTTTATCCACTGTATCGCCGATAGCCTTGGGCGCGTCTTCGGTTAACTGTGTGCCGACAGTTACATCACCAATATATCCCATATGATCGAACATTGCAGCAGTCATTTTGTGGGCTGGATCGAATTCACCATCCACGATCCGATTCCAATTAGCAAAGTAACGCTCGGTTACTTCGTCTCTAATCGCAATACCAACAGGATGCTTGACTTCACTACCGAAGTCAACACGGCGAGCATGCGACTCGATGCTCTTGCGCAGTTGTTCAGCTTCGCTTAATGCACGTACAGTTGCCGCAAATTCACCAGTTAGAGGGAGCACAGGCTTTTTCTTGCCTTTCTCAACCTCTATTGCTTTCTCAGGAGCAGCGGGTACATCGGGCAATCCCTTGAGGACACCCATCATCTGCTCGGGGGAAACCTGGGGGCGGTCTTCAGCCATAACCCTATGCCCTGTCATTTTGCCTCCTGGAATCATCTTATATCTAGTATACGGTATGTACAATCATCAGTCAATTATATTACACGGTGGATTCTACGATCAATTCGTTCGCTATCTTGTCTAATTCTTCCCAAGATGGGATTACGCATTCTACCAATACTATTCTCCGTAGAGACTCCACGTGATACGGGGTATAGCACTTAGCCAACAGGTCCTCTACTTCTTTATATTTCTCTGGGGTCATTTGGACTTGAGCCTTAACCTTCTTACAATACTCCCGCTCTTTGGCACACATATCCTTGAATTGCTCTCTAAACTGATCCTTAAATCTAACTATCTTACCCACGTCAAATATCGATAACGCAGCCAAATAGTTTGCCATATCTATTCTCCTTTTAATTTACCAAGACTGGCTTGGGAGCACTGAACCAAATTCTGATAGATTACCAGCAATCAATTCTCCGTCAAGATCGGTCGATACCGTCTTGCCCATGAGCATCTTAAAACCACCCACCGTGACGTCAACCAAATCTTTCCTGGTAGATATCTTGGGATCGGAGAATGTCCTACCATCCTTTTCTTTTAAGGAACTTAACTGAACCTTTAAAGTCTCGTCATCTAGGATATGAGCTATACCCAATGACATGGCTTTGGTGAATATAGAATAATCCTCAGATTTGGTGTGGTATTCATCTACTTTGATGCCTTCCTGTTGCAGTTCAGACCTAAATAATCTAGATTGCCACTGGTCGAATGCCACCCGGACTCGTGGAATAGTCTTGGCTAAGTATTTTAACGTATTGCGCACGTCTATAAGATCTACTGCCGTACCCTTGTCTGGATTAGGAGTCCATGCACCCAAGGCATCCTGCACATAACCAGCTCCTTCTTCCAGGTGCGATATGCATACGGCGGCTGCACTGTTCACCTCTCCCAAGTCCACTGTGATCAAATAATTGTTAGTCAATAGATCGGGGCGATCTAGCCCGACTATCTTCATCATGATCTTATTCGTCTCTTCATTCAGATATGGATCGAATGTCACGATAGGCGGCTGACTATGAATAGCCTTCAAGATGGCAGTGTCGGCTACGATTCTAGCACCCGCCTTAGGTGGTATGCAAAGGTATTTCTTTCTGCATTCATCGGGGTCTTCTTCAAAATCGGCCCGCAATTCAATAGGCACTTGATGTCCCTCAAAATCAAAGAACTTACCAGATGGATAATATTTGCTAGGCTTATAGTCCCACGTAGCACCCTTAGATGGCCATATTCTACCGGTTGCATCTGCTACGCCTTTCTTGGCCTGCTCATACAACAGATACGTAAAGTCGGTATTTTCATCGAATCGAGGGAACGACATCACCATCCCCTTCCATCTGTTATTGAATCGAGAGGACGCTGAGGTGCGCAGGGTAGCGAACACCTTCTGCGCATTACGCTCCTTAGTATGGGCTTTAAATGCGGATGCCTCGCTCATGACCCAGGCTAAGATATTATAGCCCTCGTACGATTCGTTAGCTGAGTGTTCAGCTATGATACGGATGTTATGGTGTGTCTTGATAATATCGTTAAATATGTGGATAACCGGCATGCCCTTCTGATTGATGTAGCGGTCGCCATCTATGATACTATATTTGGTCTTCAACCAGAACCAATTGCGCATTCGCTGTTTGATTTTATCAAACGTGGTTAATTCTGTCTGCTCAGAGGAATAGCTAACTACAATAATGTCTATTGATTCACCAATCGGCCAGTCCAGATAAGTATGCGGATTGCGCATGCATAGTAGTAGATACAGAAGATAATTCACTACGATCGAGGCCATGAAGTCTTTGCCACTACCCTTACCAGCCAATAAACATAGCATATTATATGGCGATCCGCCAGCAAACGTCTTTATGGGATCTTCTCCTAGAAAAGTAACCAGATCCTGGTATTGGCGTGGAGATAGATTGATGTTGAGATGGTCCTCAGCAAATTCTTTTAATGGAACCGGCTGAGTTTCCCAATCGGAAGTGGTAGGATCAAGCAGTCGCAGAGATTCACGACGTAGCCAATCGGCAATAACGTTATCTTGTGGATTATTCATGTGATTTATCTGGCGTCATTCCTGGGAAAGTATTAACTGTAGAAGACGCCAATAGTTCAGATACCACATGCTTATTTATTGCGTTAACTATCTTATGTCTCAGATCCATCTGATCTTTAGGGATATTCTCATTCAGGATGTCTACCACGCGGGAAATCATTGACATCACATTATTGATGGATACGACCCGCTCTGGATTAACTTTGGCTTGGCGCTCCACAGTTCTACCAACTGATTCAATGGCAGTTACAATCTTCTGGAATTTCTCTACCGGAATGTCTTCTCCTGGTTGGAGAACAATTTTGGTAGATATGTCCCTGATGACTGCCCGTAACATGGCGATCTCTTCTCTAAGGTCTTGTGGATGGTCATCAGACATCTGATGAGTATAATGTGGCTGCAGATCAAGTGGCAATGCGGACGTGTACCGGTCATGCGATTTAACCATTCCACTGCCATATTTGATATGCGCATGGCAGAATGGGAATCCTGGTCTAATGACTGGTTGATCGCATGCTACGCCAGCCTTGGTGATGGCTTGGCACTTGGAACGTAAAGCCGGAAGATTACTTGATTCTGTCATACTCTTTATTAAGAGTATAGCATGATGTCATATGTCGATGGAATGATTATCCGGGGATAATTGGTACTCCTGGGTCTGTGTCGCCCTCCGTAAACTTGGCGGTGGGGTCCAATTTCTTAATGCCATTCTTAAATAATTTAATTACTAGGGGTAGATTGTCATCAAATGCATACGGCAGATTCTGACTAAGATGCCATTCCTGTTCATTTGGCTTCTTGGTGATGATCTTGGCACCCTGGCCCATGTCACCATGGGGTACTACGTGATAGATCAATCTCCAGATATACTGATGCTCACCCTTAATAATAAGCGATTCAATATGCTTCCACGACCCCCTAGTTGGGCCAGCGGCTGGTTTATCCCATTCTTTTGAAGAAGCATTCATGCCATAGCTCCGTGTGTTTAATGGTGTAATCTTTCCTGCACACTTTTAAAATGCGGTTTATAGCATAGTCCTTATGTTTACCAATTAGATAATACTCGCACGTGGCATACATCTTATCCAGTCCCTGCTCAGACAATTTATGCACATCAATAATTAATCGCTTCATAATACCGGCAGATCGAGTGAGTCTGACCAACTTTCCTCATCGAGGAAATCACTAAGAAGTGAATGTCAGTTCAACATCGATCTGCACTTAAATTATACCGATCGCGCTGTTATCTTTAACGCCGATCTAGCATGCTAATTCCTATCTAACTTCTTATACGCATCCACCAATGTGGCATCATCCATCTGATTGTTCCTTAATGTTTGTATTTCCTGTTTTGCCAGCTGCATTTGTAGTAGTATCTGTTGCATATGAGTTTTCTTAGCCTTTTCCACGTATGATGGCTTGGCATTCATACTCCGATCATTGTTAACCTTCTGTAAGCGCCCCATGCGTTCGGCTTTAGTTGGCACTTGTAGCATAAGATTGATTGGTGGGAAATACGATTTGGTTGATGCCCCTGCATCTGGTATGTCTTCTAGCATGTCGTCAGCCACAGGCGGCGTACCCACAAGAGTGACATTTTTTACATCCTTCTTCCAAAGTGAGTTGGCTAGAGCACTCAGGACAGATGGTTTCAGACTCATTTTCTACCTCCACGTTCATGTTTGCTTCCTTTTCTAATACTTTAGCAACTGCGTCCGGTCCTGACAAGATGGGTTTCCCATTAACTATGATAGGTTTAGACCCACGTATATGCTTGCCAGCCTTAATAATCAGATCAAGGGGTACACCCATCCTAAGGGCATAAGATATTACTCTAGATGAAAACTCGGTCCATGCCCTAAATTCTCCACCTACATCATTACTGGTGACGAATACCTCAGAGATCTTATCACTCTTATCACGATTAATCGTGATATACATTCCACCAAAACCTGTCCTGATCTTGTGTGTCTGTCCAGTCATTGTAGTCGGTCTAGGTGGTAAATCTTGGGTGGCATGCACGATAATAGCATCAGCCAGTTTACTCGCTGGGGCCTCTGGCTTGGCTAGTACCACTTCACTCCTGGACCCCTCACGATAAAAGGTCAATCCACGGCACCCCCATTCATGTGCGAACATGAACACCTTCTCTACTTCCTCTACCGTAATTGAATGAGGAGCATTGATAGTCTTGGATATACTATTGTCTACATGCTTCTGACAGGCGGCTTGCATCTTGACATGGTCGATAGCCGGGATCTCAGATGATATTCTAACCATCTCACGGAATTTAGGCGGCACTGATGCCAATCCGGTAACTGATCCACCATTCTTAACTATTTCGGCTCCTAATCCCTCATGCCAGAAACCATTCTCTTTGGCCAAACGTACGAATGCCTGATTGATTTCAAACAATTTTTCTCCATCCAGGATGCGTTTCTCGAAAGCCATGGCAAAATGTGGTTCACATCCAGAAGAGCAATTGGCTAACATACTGATGGAGCCAGTTGGAGCGATGGTAGTTAATGTAGCATTACGATGTGGGTCGTTCTGGTACATACTGACTTCACACAGTGGAAATGCTCCACGCTCCTTAGCCAACCGTCTGGAATACTCATGCGCGGTCCTATTGATACATTCCATGATATTAGATGCCAGATCGAATCCCTCTTCCGAAGCATAGTCGATATGACACAGTAATAGTGCATCTGCTAGACCCATGATGCCCAGCCCTATACGTCGGCTGGCTCTGCTAGCCTTTTCTATCTTCTCAATAGGATATTTATTCACGGTAATCACATCATCCAGGAAACGTATGCATGTCTCCGTTAATTCGGATAGCTTATCGTAATCGATTTCGTATTTACCTGGCATAATAGGCTTAAGCACATGATTCAGGTTAATAGACCCCAGGTTGCATGAATCGTAAGCTGGCAGTCCCTGCTCTCCACAAGGATTAGTAGTGTCGATCTTATTAACAGCTGGCGTAGGGTGGTGTCTATTCATCTCATCCAGATATATTACGCCAGGTTCTCCATTGCGCCACGCGCCTTCTGCTATTTTTCTCCATAACCCACGGGCATTGATCTTTTTGATTGAGACTCCGGTACGTGGATTGATCAGGTTGAAATCGGTGTTATGCCTGACCGCGCTAATAAATGCATCGGTAGTACCCACTGATATGTTGAAATTGCGTATTTCCCCTTCTTTTGATTTACAGTCTATAAAATCCTCAATATCAGGATGATCGACACGCATGACAGCCATATTAGCGCCATGCCGTACTCCGCCCTGACGGATGATCTCCATTGAGGCATCCATCACCTTCAAGAATGATATCGGCCCGGAGGTCTGGTGGCCAGTGCTGGCAATGTGATCGCCCTTGGGACGCAAGTTGTGCAACGGGAAGCCAGTTCCACCGCCCATTTTCTGCACCATAATCGCTTCTTTTAATGTTTGGAAGATGTCTTCTAATGAATCGTCCAATGGGAGACAGAAACAGGCACTCAACATTCCAAATGGTCTACCGGCATTTATAAGGCATGGTGTATTAGGTAGAAAATGCAATCCAGCCATTATATCATAAAACTTGTTTCTCCAATAAAGACGATCGTTCTCGTTTAATTCTGCCTGTGCTACATGATAGGAAACTCTCTTAAACATCTCTTCTGGAGTTTCAGTAATATTACCTGATGCATCACGTGATAAATATCTCTTCTTTAAAACAGTGAGGGCGTTATCTGTTAGCGTCGGGGACATAAGACCTCCTTTTTAACTGACTATGTTATAGGAGGTTTAATCTATCCGATAAATCGTGTCTAATATTCAGACATAATTTCAGATAAAACAACCTCTACTTCACTGCCTCCAGATTCTTTCAATTGCTGTTATTGCAATAAGTCATTATAGACCTTCTGCTGTCATTAGTCAATTTATTGCAAAATCTCTTCATGCTATTTTATACCACTACATCAGCAAAACTGATATTATCAGTTTTCTGAACAAGTATATGCTGATTGAATGCGTGTTTCACTTGATCTAAGTGACTCATTACAAATATCTGTGGAAACATGGAACGTAGTCCATTTACTGCGGATATAAATTGTGTGATGCCTTGCTCATCTAGATACTCTGGCTCATCGATTAATAAACAATCAAATCTACAATTGGTCATTTCATGTAGAATCTGACTCAAAGCTACACGCAGGGCCAAACTTACTCTTGTCTGTTCTCCACCAGATAAAGAACGTATCGGACGTAAATGTCCAACACCAGCTAATACATCTATACCCTTCTTGGACTTGTCCTCCACTACCTTTAGCTGCAATTGCATTTGTCCATCAGAGATCACATGCAGTATTTCTTTCGATTTCTCTTCTATGAGAGGAATATAATGATCTATAAGCATAAGCGGGATCCCAGCAGGAGACAATGCTGCACTGATAAATTCAGTTTCTGGTATGCGTTCCTTCGATAACTTCAAAAGGGTATCCGTGTTAGTGGCCATTTTCTCCTGAGATTCTCTGGCTTGTTTTGTACCAGCCCATTTAATCAATTCATCAGATAAAGAAGCGTGTTTATTATTTAATTCTACTAGTTCCTTGTCCATAAGATCTAGGTCTATATGCATTGCTTCTTTTAATCTGGATATACCCTCCGCAGTTGATTTTAACTTGGCTTCAAGCATGCCGATCGCCACATATTTCTGCTGTTTAATCTTGTCCAATTCAATGGTTAATACTCCCATGGATGATTCTATTGCATACGTCTTAGCTAATTTAGATTCCACTGTGGTTATATCGGTTGATATACTATTCACAGTTCTAATAGATGGAATCTGCGCCATCTTAGCAGTATAACTATTTAATTCAGAAATTAACTGCGACATCGACGATTCCATATTATTTAGTATTGAGCGCCATTTATCGGCTTCTATCTGAGTACCACACAATGGGCATACGTTCTCAATACCAGAGACTATAGATACCTTAATCCTTGCCTCTTTAATAGCAGTTTCGCATTGCGTGATCTGTTGTCTAAGATCACGCATGACATCTATGACCTGGTTGGCAGTGACTAATTCCTTGCTAAAATCAGTTCGTTCGATTTCCAATGATGGTCTACTATCAATCTGCTCCTGCGCGTTATCAACAGCCTGTTGCAGCCTGATTATATTAGCATCAAACAGATTACGAGAATCTATTATCTGTCGCATAAGATCGTCGGATTGAGCATTGTATTCTACTATTCTATCTCTTGCTTCTGTATGTTGTGCTAGTAACTGTTCTTTTTTAATAACCAGAGCAGATATAGATGCCGTGACTGGAGTTATTTCATCGGTTAGTTTCCTAATAGTTGAATCGATAGTGAATACATCTGGGTATCTGGACAATTCACTCTTTACCACCATCAATGTGTGATCGTGGGTCAACACGGTGGTGTTCATGATTCTAAGTGATTCTTTTGCTATATCCCATGCTGTGACAAACCTATCCAGACCTAACATGGACGCTATTAGATCGCGCCTTTGGGTGGGGGTAGACATGACAAATGAAGACAATTGTCCCTGTTGCACAACAATAGACTGAGATATCAATTCCTTAGAAGCTCCAACGATCTTAGCCAGCGCTACTGAACCCTGCATAACGGTGCTGGCTATCTGCACACCATTCTCTGTCATTGTTAGAGATAGCGTACCAGAATCGTATCCACGTTTCACGTGGTATTCATTCTCATCCATAGAGAAATCCATCGATATGGCCATGTTAGTCTCGCCAGTATGCACCAATTCTTTATTTGGCAGTCTGGCATGCCCGAATAATACCCATATGATGGCTTCCGCTATAGACGATTTGCCAGAACCGTTAGGCCCGAGTATAGAGCACGCTGTTATCTGAGACAGGTCTAACACGCAGTCTCTATAAGAAAGAAAATTGGTCAGAGCTAACTTATGAATTTTCATAATCAGGACCATCCGGATATAAGTCAGGGGCCAACGTGACCATTTGAATGCTATCGGACATGGCCTTAAACACCACTTGCTTGGTATAATTGATCAATTTGGTTTTAGCTACAGTTTTTACCACATGAGCAATGCATGCATTGACTTCCTCAATTGTTATATCATTTCTTGGCATTGCCATTTCTGTCTCCATACACATCTGCTGTTAATGATTCCCTTATGTCGCGTATCTGGTCTACCAGTTCACGTAATTTGGCATTCTGAGTGGTATCCAGATTACTGGCAGTCCAGTTCAGCATGTCTTTGAACTCGTCAAGCTGTGGGGATACTGTTGAGGACTTCAAGGATGGCTCTTGTGGCATTGTCCATGTCTCCCTTATACCCAATCTTTTGAGCATAACGTTTGACCAGATCAGGTACTCCTAAACCGGTCTTTGGTGCTTCTCTAAATTCTACACCTAAGGTCTGTATGTTCGTAATATAATATACGCCCTTATCAGTTAATAATCTTCTGATATCACTGACATTCTGTTTATCGGCCCCAACTACTCTCACTACGGCATCTTTGATATTGAGTTTACCGGTTTCTACGTCGTTAATATCTTCTGCGTGTATGGTAACAAGCCTTCTGGCCACTACAGGAATGAATTTAGATTCGATCGTGTCACCGATAGTAATATCCAAAAATCCCCTGTCGCTGTATTCCTCATCAAAACTGAGCCTTTCCAAAGAACCCGGATACCATACTTTACCATAATGCTGATTGTCATGGATATGACCGGCGAACACACCTCTAACTTTACTGATAGTGTCCATGAATATAGTATCTTCGTCGTGTATCTCATAGTCAGTCAATTTAGTCATTAAGCTACCTTCGATAGTACCGTGCATAACCAGAATATCATCCTTCCTGGCGTCTTTAAGAAATTCCTTTAATGGCTTGTCTTGCGGGGACGACATATAGGGGAATAACAGCAACCTGGTGTTGAGGTCTAATTCAAACACGCCAGGTTGATCAGCTATCACAACATTATTTGGCGTCAATGGTTTGAAGGCAGACAGGGCATGGGCATGCATCCTTAATTTGCTGACATCGTGGTTGCCTGGGATAGCAATAAACTTGATCTGTTTACTGCTAATCTCTTTTATAATAGAGGCCGCTGTCTTTAGGTGGATCATTCCAGGATGCTTATCCCGGAACATGTCTCCACAGAATACGATCGCTTCTATGGAATTGCTAACCGCGTACTCTATTAATTCTGATATACGATTGCGAACATCGATAAGTCTACCATTTAGCCCATTTACAACAGGTCCACGATAGTCTCCGATGTGCCAATCAGCTGTAACCAGTATTCTATGTGATCTTCTCGGCATTTGCAGGATTTTTATTATACCGTTCTATGTATTCCTTGGTCGATATCAAACCCCTAATTTGCATGCTACCTATTGGTGTCTTACGTAAGGTCATAATATATGTCTCACCGGGTTTTGGTTTCATCTCTTGATATTCCGTAGCAAACATAACCATGTCATGTTTGGGACCATGCACATCTACACCAGTTAAGAAAGCCATCTTTCTCTTTAATTTGTCTGTCACTTCTTTAACTGTTAATATTTTAACTATAGCAGTCCCTATCCCAGCAATCGTATGAACTGGATCGGCCCCAGCTACCTTGATCAGTTTATCGTAATCAGCTTGATTATTGCTGAGTGATATACCGAGTAGGGTAGATTCATCCGCCTTTAATCCGGGGTCCCAAGTTTCTGCATCACCAACTGTGCTTACAGCCTTGACTGAGTACAATAGGGTGATAGCCGTTTTATTGACGGTAGCTTTTAATTTGTCGATCTTATCATAGGGTCTGTTCTTGATAATCTTGTCTGCTATTGCGTCGCCTATTCCCTTGATCGAAGTCAGACCCAACCGGATAGCATCACCATCGATAGTAGCATTCTTATTGGATCTATTAACATCAGGGGGTAGGATCTTAAGTCCACGCGCCATCGCCTCAGTCAGATACGTAGATTTGTCTTCCTCTGATGCCATATTGATTAGATGGGTGAAAAACTGCAATGGATAATTAGCCGACAGGTAGGCACAGGCATATGTGATATGCCCATAGCCATAGCCATGCGCCTTATTCCATGAATACCTAGCAGACGCTTCTAGCATGCTTAGAGCGGACGCGATACTATCCTTGTCTCTACCCAATGCAGTAGCTCGTTCAGTGAACTTGGCACTCTGCAGTTTCATCAATTCAGGATCTTTCTTGGCGATGGCCTTGCGCAAATCCTCGGCCTCAGCTAAAGAGAAGTTGGCAAACACTTGTGCCATTTTCATCATGTCTTCCTGGAAGATACAGATGCCATAATTTTCTTTTAATATCGGTTCCAGGTCAGGATGTATATATTTGACCGGTATTCTACCGGCGCGTCTGTCCAGATACACTGTTAATTGTCCAGAATCCATTATTCCAGGACGGTGTAGAGCAACGATATGGCATATTTCATCAAACTTGATTGGTTTCATATCTCGGCATAGCTTGATATAGGAATGTGATCCATCAAGCTGGAACACGCCTATCACTCGACCTTCACCTATCAGATCGAAAGTCTTCTTGTCTTCCATCGGTATATTCTTGAGGTCTATACCGGCATCCTTAGCCGCAGCGAATATGATATCTAAGGTCTTTAATCCCAGGATGTCGAATTTCATAAACCCGAATTTATGGACGTGATGCATGGTGTACTGAGACACCATTTTGGTATCATCCATCCTGATCGGTAGACGATCGGTAATCGGGTCACTAGAAATGATGATCCCTGATGCATGGGTACCCAAATGCTTGGGTAGACCAAGCAGATACTGCAAATATCCCATCAATTTATTACTATCGGGCATAGTATCTACGATGTCCGTGAATTTCTTATTATCCTTCAAATCATCCCAGCCAGTGGCTTCGAATGGAACGGCCCCCGCTAGCTTGGCCGCATCAACCGCGTCTAATTCAAGCGTCTTGCATAGGTCTTTAACCAGCATCTTAGGACGCAAGTTATGCATGGTAGATATGTGGGCTACCTTATCAATCCCGTATTTTTCAAATATCTTGGCTATGACTTCCTGCCGGTGTTGCTGCGGCACGTCTATGTCGATATCGGGCCAGTCAGGGCGGTGAGGATTTACAAACCGTTCAAACAGCAAGCCACTCTTGATCGGGTCGACATCGGTTATCCTTAGCGCATAGCACACTAAAGAAGAGGCAGATGAGCCTCTACCCCAAGCCATTGTACAGCCGATGGATCTGATTGAACTATCGATGATGTCTTTGGTTACCAAAAAATATGCCGACAATCCTAGTTTGGCTATGACTTCCAATTCTCTATTCAAGCGATCTATATAGACCGCTCCCGTAAGATTGCGCTTTTTTAATCCATCCGTAGCCAACATCCGCAATAATACATCGGGATCTTCACCCATCATCAGGGGCAATCGCATAGTCTTGTCATAGATATCGAATGCTTCTATCTTTTCTGCCACTTCCAAAGTATTATTGATGGCTTCACGTGGGAATACCTTGATCATTTCAGTCATCGATTTTAGATGATAGAAGCCGTCGTATTTTAATCTACCTGGTGTAGATATAGTTTTCTTTTGTTGTATACAGGTGGCGACATCATGTATATCATACATATCCTGTTTTAGGTAATGAGCATCATTGGTAGCCACACATTTGATATTGAATTTCTTGGCTGCTTCTAAGAACTTCTCATTTAATCCACGTTGTAATTCTTTGACCATATAATTGTCCATCAATTCCATATAATAATCGTCACCGAATGCTTCCTTGAATTTGGGTGCAACGTTGTGTGCCCTGTCCATGATTGAATATTGACTCAATTCGGACGAAGCACAAGCTGACAATACTATTAAACCCTCTTTGTGCTCAAGCAGTGCTTTCCAATCTATTTTAGGATAATAATAAAACCCACGCATGAATGCTATGTTATTCAAAGCCACCAAATTCTTAAATCCAGTAGCATTTTTAGCTAACAGTGTTAGATGGTAGCCAGATCGCGATTGTTTCTTTGTCGGGGTGATCAGGATTTCTCTAATTGTTATATCAGGGACTGAATACATTTCATTACCCAATATTGGCTTCACTCCGGTCTTCCTGCATGCTTCAAAGAATTCCGGTATGCCAGCTAGAGTTCCATGGTCAGTGATAGCTATGGCTGGAGAACCCATTTCTTTGGCAGTCTGGGCAAGCTCTATCGGCTTATTTAAACCATCTAGGGTTGAATAGAACGTGTGATTGTGAAGGGATACATAAGTATCGTTCATGCTCTATACACCTTTAATCCCTTAAATGGATTGTTTCCTAAATCGTCTACCCATCTACTATTCATCTTTCTTAGTGCTTTAAGTCCTACTGCTTTAGCCAGCCTTCTATTGATAGCTTCAATCTCTGCTACGTCACTGCCGTAGTCCGGAGGCTCATATTCCGAACCTCCGGACTCGTACGCAGGTGTAACTACGAAATATTTCACCTAATCGCTAAACATCGATCCAATTACACCACCCAATAGATCACCGCCGACTGCCCATCCAGCTATCGCACTACCGGTAAACCAACCAACTGCCATGCTGGTAGGAAAATCGCCATCGTCGTTAGCTTCATAAGTTCTCCCAGTTTCATCGCAATGATGTGAACTGCCACGTAAACGTTGATGACAATGCTTACATTTCTTGAAATGCCTCTTCTTCTCTTCTGTTGCCATTATTTCCTCCTTATTTACCCGTTGATCCGAACCCATTGGTGCCACGGTTAGTGGCGGGAAATTCATCCAACCCATACGCTTGTTGGACTCCTATCATAGGGACGTCCTGCATGGGTATTAACTGCGCTAATCTATCTCCACGTTCTATTTTAAACTGTTCCTTACCTGCATTATAGACACACGCGAATAATTCACCCTGAAATCCAGGGTCTATGATGCCTGTATTCACTATCAGGCGTTTCTTAAATATGCTACTACGCGATACCAGCAAACCCCAAATATGTGATGGGAATGCACAATGTACCCCAGTTTCTACATCCATGAATTCACCCGGTTCCACCACAGCATCTTTTAAACAATGCAGATCGAATCCGACTGAATCATACTTGCGGTGTGGCATTCCGAATGCCAGATCCTTACAATAGATCATCACAGTATTCATTATCTTAACGAAATCTTTTACTGTAAACGATGTAGCATAAGGAGAGTTTTTACCGATATCAACCATTTTGTATCCAGGCTGCCTCAATTTTGGCATATCTATAATGGATGGCTCTTTATATATAAATATGGTTCTTAATTCATCACAGATAAGCATGCCATTCTCATCCCTGACTGTTGTGATGTCATTCAAGAAACTTTTAAAGCTAACTACGATATTATCGAATACTCTTATTGTAGGCCATTCAGCTATAGACCCAGTTGATGTTACTGTAGTAGAGGTAGACCACGGAGACCCGGTTGATACCGTATATGGTGAGATAGCAATGTATGGACTAGAGGCTGTGGTTCCAGAATTGATCGGTCCTATAGGATTAGCCATTAAACCACCTCTTTGATTGATAGATTGTCTTTGTTAAATATCAGTCCCACTATCTGCTTGGATGGACCTTCTCTATTCTTGTCTATATTTAGTAACATATTGCCATAATTCCTACCCTGGAGCTTGTCTTCCTCAATCTCAAATTCAGTTCTCTGCTTAATAGCAAGGAAGGCATCTGCATCCTGACTTATTTTATACGATTCCGCTACATTTTCTGCCGTTGGCACTTCTACCTTAGCGGCCTGTCTAGTTAACTGAGATATGGCTACAACCGGGATGCCTATCGATTTACTCATAGTAACTTGGTTCTTGAGCATTCCAGATATATAACCTATTCTCTCGTAACTGCCCCTATCCTCAGGTCCACCTTGAACCAGCTGGATGTAGTCTATATATACTGCCTTGATATCCTTGGTAATCTTGTACTTTCTGATCAGCGATACGATCTGATGGATGGTGATTCCGCCGCAATATGCCTCATAAAATGGCGTTAAGGCATGATTGATTGCTTGATCCTTTAGTAATTTAGTCTGTTCAACAGTTAACTCTGCTCTGAGGATACTAGTCATGCTTACACCAGTTATCTTGGCAAGTCTTCTTGCAGCCATCTCCCTAGCAGACATTTCTAGTGATACCCACAGCACGGGTACGTTATCATTGTGCGACATATGTATGGCCCATTCCAAGGCTAGATTGGATTTACCCATACCGGTCGTAGCCGCTACGATATACATGTTATTTGGTCTAAGTCCGAATAGAATTTGATCCATTTTGGGGAACCTAGGACCAAACGATAAGCCTAGCAATTGTCCGGGGTTCTTGGCCCGTTCCTCAATGTCGGCCAATTCTGCTCTCAATGCCTCACCGGATGACAGTACCGTAACGTCATCTATAGTCAGATTCGACATCTGAATAGTGGTCTTTTCTAATGTGGTTTCTAGGGGGATCGATATGTTGGCTATGTCGTTGGAAGATTTCTTCAAAGCTACACGCAGCTGCCGCCTAGTGGCTAGGTCTACAAACTGCGCGAGGTCGGCTTCCGTGAATGCAGTGATTGTTGATGTTACATCGGTTACGGTCAAGCCATCCAGTATCTGTTTATATTGGGCACGGGCCTTAGAATCAAAGAACATCTGTGGGATCACTTTGGTTCTAATCTCTGGAGAAGTTTCCCCATTACTAGCCATGTGTGCTATCATTCTATTCTCCAGCCGCGTGGTATCCAAATCAACTTGATCGAATACCTTAGCTACATCCTCTCGCGATATTCCAAGGGCTGTCGCTACATAGTCTTGAACTAAACCAACCAATATCGACGGTAATCCATCAGATATATCCTGAGCAATGGATTTCAATAGCATCCCCTTACCAGTCAAACCGGCTGGGATCTTGCTTAGCTTAGATTCCAATTTGATCTCAATGGGAAATTTAGCTGAATTGATCAAATTAACAACTGGCAACAGGCCCTGTTGATGTGCATAGTCATCAGGGTCCACACCAGCAATTGGTATCTTGGTCACCCGAATAAGTGGTGGAGCTTTGATCATCGCCATAGCACCCGCTTCATCACCATCTGCTATAAACACTACATCATTGAATCCACGATTCCATAGATACTTGTCGACGCCTTCCATATGAGAACCCATCAGGCCACCGACATTCGACACTCCAGCAGAGAGCAATCCTAATACATCATTGGGGCCTTCTACCAGAACGATCTGACGATTATGTTTAATTAAGTGCATACCATAGACTCTAGTGGCCTTGAATTTAAAGTCACCGGAATTGGCTATATACTTCGCTGTGCCTTTGAACGGTCTGCTCCTAAATCCAGCCATTCTACCCAAGCTATCATACACTGGATATATAATGGCATTGTCAAACATTTCTGATCTAAAGAATTCCAATCTAGCCGACTCGTCCGGTGGCACATCCTTAATTTGATCCTTAAACCACTGTGCTGATGGAGAATATCCGACCTTTAGTTTCTGCAGAGCTTCCAAGGTAATGCCACGATTCTGAAAGAATTTCAATGGCGCATCCATCGTTATATTCTGATGGATCAGAGATAACATTTTGTGCAATATCTCTTGTGATGAGTCCGCAGGACGCTCTTCCCCTGCTAGGGCATAGAATCTAGTTACGGCATCGTCTTCGTCCAGATGCTCATATAATTTTATTAGCTTGATATGGTCAATTACACCTAGATCAGCACAGGATGAAGAGAAGCAGCGGGCTATCTGCCTAGCCTTGTCGATGGTAAAAGATGGGGTAGTGTCCTTGTGGAACGGACACAACGCTACGGCGTTCTTACCGGAGTCTTTGACCTTGATGCCTAGCATGTCGGCTAATTTCTCAAGCGGTATTCTAATCTTTAATTCTTTTAGGTCCACAACATTCCTTTATACTAGTCGCTATCTGGCCTAATCAATGTATCCAGTTCAGCGATCGTAGCCGATAGTATCGATCTAGCCTCGTCAGTCATTGGAACAACCGGTTTAATTGGTTCAGCGACCATGTGACTGATGTTTCTGCGCATTCGATCGCGCTCTCCCACATGCTCCTGTAATTTTACCAGGATCAATCCCATTCCAGTTCTACCGGATTCTGATACCACCTCATCGATCTCTGTGATATCCATATTATTGACGAGATCAGCCAGTACGTCCAATCTAACTGCATAATCTGATACCAGAGCTAACCTGTCTATACGAAACATGTTTATTATCCCACGATCAGTGAATGCAACCTGCTTGTGCATTTTCCCTAATCTATGATCGGGTATGTGTTCAATAAAGAATTTTAAATTCTGTGTGGGATTCTCCTTAATTAATTTCTTTAGATTTGATATTAGGGTCGTAACATTAAAGTTATGGCAATATTCCATCAGCTTGATCTGCCAATAGATCTTTGGCCTGGTGTCACCGATAAGATTCAATATCTCTCTGGCATCGTGTGTCATATGTCTTAGGCATGCGTCGATCTCGTCCACTCTGGTCATATTGCAATCTTCATTCCAAATCTACCGATCTCATCGGTTTTCCATACTACCTGGCCATTACATGGCAGCTTTTCATCAGGTATGTTTCGAGCAATCTCTTTTGGTATATATCCAACATGTTTTGGCTCTTTTTTGCCAGTATATATACAATATACTGCCACGGCTCTTGAATCGAATTCATTGGTAGGTTCACGTCTGCATTCAATAGCATCTGAGTCAACTTCATCCATACTCTTTACCTTGAATGTTAAACCAGCTACTCTGAGATCGTAAGGCCACACCCTCATTTGATTGTAGTCGATTTTAGACGACTAACCACATTAACCAATTTATTATATTGATTTGTTATCCACCCCGGTTCTTGATTTTTCAAAATGTCTTTGCCGTAATCACCTGTGCCGAAAGTTATCTTAGCATGCTCTTCACTACCCCAAGTGATGCTGTTTGAATTTGGTACGTATTTGTGATGTATGTATGGAGTCGTAGTAGTGGTCGTAGTCCACGTATCCTGTTTTGCTGCTTCTTCCAACCACCGCTTTTCCAAGCCCTGTTGTGGAGTAATGCGCACAGCCTGAATAACCTTACATGGAGAATCAACCAGGACAGACAACCACTTTAATATTTCTTTGGCATTATCACCAGCTGACACAATTTCCTGCAATACCAGGGGATCATCACATTGCACATCATATCGATCTCTAATGGCACCAGAAGTCATCATTATTGGCGATTTAGGAGTTTCAGTGACATTGAAATGAATGACAAAGGTGGTATTATCCATTATCATAATCTCAAAATGGCTATACATCACACTGATGCTTAACATTACCGGCATTTTAGTGCCAGATACGGCTTTCATTGGATATACTACAACCTCACACATCTTACTATCTATAATATCCTTGATATAAGACAGGACAGAGTCTCTAAATTGCTTTGGTAATCTATCAGTGCGATCTGGAGTAGGGGTACCCCATTCACCCCATTTATGGTTGGCTTGAAATATTCCCATCGGATCTCCTGCTGAACCTATTGCCATCCTATTTTACCCCCAAATGGTTGACCAACTGAGTTTGACAATTCACTGGCACTCTCGCCTTCACCCAACCATTTATACATGCCGTATCTGGTGTATATACCACATTTGGTAATATGGTGCGCCGAATCCATCATAAACATCACCGCATCCTTAGTGATCATCTTTGATTCTTTAAATCCCGTTACTAGATCAAGTATCAGTGGGTCATTACATACAAATTCAAATGTACCCCGTACTCCAAGATCTAGCCTATCTAATGTTATCTGAATGGTATGCCCTAGTTTGCTATTTCTAAATGCTATCATCACATGCTCATTTGGGCTAGAACTCCCTACGACAAAATCACCCAGGGGTAAAGTACCTATTAGATACTGATCCTTGGTTAACAGCTTGGATATGCGTTTATAAATTAAAGTCTGCTCTGCATTCATCCAAGTATTTTATCCACAGCGATTTTCATTCTAGACAGATACTCAACCGATTCTTCTATGGTCACACTCTTTGCCGCTTCTCTGGCCGCTTTTCTATCTGTTTCGTGTGTCAGCATGTCGGCCAATTTAACTGAGGACCATTGTGATATCAAATCATCTGGTGTAGCCAGACGGAATCGTGATCTACCTAGTATCACAGACAATCTATTCACCACATAGTATGTATGATTGCATATGACCGGCAGGAATTCACGCTCTACGCTAGAGTGCACTAGATCCCGTTCTAGCCAACCATCCGCATTGGTCCTATTGATGCAATCTACCATAGACATGATCATTTTACACATACCGATCAAGCGTTCCAATTCGTATGGATTAACCTTATGAGGCATAGAACTAGATCCAATAGGCATATTGTCTATGTGGAGTTGATCCAGAGTGTATAGCATCCGCATATCGTTTGAGATTTTCTCTAAAGCCATAGCCAATCCACTAATCTGATCTAGGGTACCACATAGCTGATGTCTTGGAACTATTTGGGTAGCCGCTGCTGACATATCTATATGCAGTTCATTAACTACCGCTCTGACTAGACCTGGAGCAGTTACGATCCCAGTGCCCACGGCACCAGTCATTTTGCCCCGTACTGACACCATAGGGAAGTATTCTAGCTGCTCCGCCCATACGAAGAATCTTAATCCCCATGTTATGGGCTCAGCCTTCTGACCATGCGTATATCCATGGGCTGGAGCATCTTTGTAAGTCACCATCAATGACCTAAGACCATTGGTAAGTAGATATTTCTCGTCTGTTATTTCCAGAAGAGCTTTATTCATGGCCACCGCATTAGAGCACTCAACCAGATCAGATGATGCCAGCCCCTTATGCCACAGACCCGTTGGATAAACCCGATTCAGGAACTGTACGAATGCCTCAACCTCATGTCCGATCTTATCTTCTATCAATCTAGACTGGTCAGCTATATATTTGTTGGACATATCCTTAAACGCCTTAGACGCTTTCTCATAGTGTTCTTGGCTATATGCTTTTAAATTAAGCAGTTCAATCTTGAGCCACGTTTGAATCCTTTCTTCCGGTGACCAATGTCTGGCTATCTTAGTTGCATATCGATCAGAAATCATATGAATGCCTCCCCTGTATCCTTACGGTCACGTGCAAGTTGGCTAGCGGCGTTAGGTACTTCGAGCTTAAGATAAGACACCCCCACCCCGTTCCTAGTAATAGCGAACGGATCAAAGAAGATACGGTGATCAACAGTCTTTAAAGTTTTAACGGCATCGGGTATAGACATGCAATCTACGCCAACATGCCTTCCACTCTTTAATAGGGCACCATCGCTACGGATAAAGCGGTGCCTGCCATTTATCGGACCTTCACACATTTTGCTCCGTTTTATGAAAGTCCACCGGTTCCCATTGATATTCATAACAGACCATACATCGTTACCAGGCAACTTGACACCAAATACCTTGTCGCCTAATACCCTGGTCTTAGGAGGACTAGTTGTAGGTACAGTGCTACTAAATATAAGCTTTACCTTAAGTACCGGTTCCTCCCTCCATAAACTGACGAATTTCACCTGTTCTCCTTTAGGCCGCGATTACTAGGAATTCTGGTTCAGCCTGACAACGCTTCATCCTGTTTTTAGATGCCTGTAGTAAAGTGATATGTTGGTTGTCTACGAAATCTATAATGGTGGCGGTTTCCTTACCATCGGACTTGCGCAATGCCCTACCGATCAACTGCATACTATCCGATCCACCAGCCGCATTAATTACTACGTCTAGAGAAGGGACATCTACGCCTTCTTTCATGATGGTTGAGATTATCACCTTCAACTTCTTGCTCTGCAATTCTTTTAGAATGCGCTGCCTGACATATGTCGGAGATTTCCCTTCCAATATCTCACAATCTACCTCTAACGCTTTTAATTTTATCTCAATCTGTTTAGCATGTTCGGTCCAATTTACTGCGATAAGGACGGATTGCCCTTTATCGGCACACTTCTTGGTTTCCACAGCGATAATATTGTTGCGTTGTTCATTATTTACTATATGCTTCCTGACCACATAATGCTTGGGAGCCTTGGAATACGAAGTCTCCGTACCTATCGGTATGAACCTGATCACTGGTTTACACAATATCTTCCGCTTGATCAGATCGGAAACCGATATACTAACGATGATCGGTCCTGCCCCAGCTTCAATCATGAGATCGGCTCCGTCCAGGCGGTATGGAGTGGCGCTCAATCCATACATATATCGAACTGGATACAGGCTGGTAACAGTGAAGAACATATCGGCTGGTAGATGATGCGTCTCATCTACTATCACCATCTGCGGTTTGATGCCTGGATTCACGCCTTGGCTGTACAGGGTTTGGATGGTGGCCACGGTGATCGGTTCAGGCTCAAACACACCATCGCCTATGGCTCCAATCTTCATCCCGAGCAGTTCTGTAAATCGCTTCTGAGTCTGGTATAACAGTTCCTTTGTATGAACCAGGAATAGAGTGGGCACAGCCCGCTTAGCGATCATATTAGCCGCCATATGGGTCTTGCCGGAACCAGTAGCAGCGCACAACACTCCCATATCATATTGCAGCATCTTGGTTACAGCCTCTTCCTGATAATCACGCAGATCGACCTTCTTACCGGATAGAGATTTATCGATCTTGGGCATGGCGCGTCTGTCTATCTCTTCACTAATGGCTAACCCATGCAGTGGAGCTAACCTGCGTATCCGGGTCAATAAGCCCGTGCGAAACGCCAGATTAGGCATAATCAGACATACTCTGTCTAGCTGTGGCTTGCCCATGCCCGTAAACTTCTTTATAGTCACGGTAAGATCTCTCTTTAATCCATCCAGGGCAGATACGTTATCATTTACCTCCAATGACAGTATCGAATATGGAGAGTCTATATATATTTTCATGATTTCTTAAGTAGCTCCCATTTGTCCTCGTCTCTCCACCATTGCGACCATTTCTTAACCAGAATTATATGCCCATTTAGGGCCTGCGTTTCTGTTGTATATCGTACACAATCGAACTCATGGAGTTCTTTATGAGATCTAAATACCATAGTTTCAAATATTTGCGGTGGGCCAGAACGACGGTAATTGTGATCTACACCCAGCCATACAGTAGACACCCAAAAATTGCCTGGAACAGTAGCCTCAGCCACTCTTCTACCGCTATCTGACCGTCTCTCCAGGTTTTTGGCCCACTCTATAAGCGTAAGCGGTTTTCCATCCCGACTGTAATACCTGCTGCGAGGCATTAATGCTTCACCGGTCCCGTTGGTACATTTTTGAAAACCCTCATTTCACTGCTCTTCCCATATATAACTGAATTGACGGTCCGATGCTTCATTTCCAATGCATATATTTCTACCTCAACCATGTCTTTCTCAGATGCCAGCTTGACATAGTCAGGATGCTTCTTGTCTATTTTGCGTATCTTAGTCTTGACTAGGCCCATTTGACTATATTTGTCCATTAGACCGTTGGTAATACGAAATAGAGCTGTATATAGATGCTCAGGATCGTACCTGATTAAGTCTATTTCAAGCGTATCAAATGGATTTTCGATCGATATTCCAGACATTGGTACTCCTTATGGCGAATATGGACTTTTATATCTTGGAGGGTTGCTAACTACTGAAACTGTACTCCTTCCCATTGCTGCATCTAAATGATCTATTGCATCGGCCAAATCTTCATAAATCCGTTTCCATATCGGATTCAAATGTTTAACCTTGGCAAAATGATAACACCTGGCCCGCAATCCCCATAGCTCCCCTCTGGTAAACAGCTTGCATTTGTTTGATGTAATTTTAGCCATGATTGCAGACGATGTGGCTAGCTAGTTGGAAGAAAGGAGGCTGCCTTAAGACCAACATCATTACTTGCGGGGTCCTGGGAACCCACCACACCGCCATTAATCCTTATATATCCTTTTTGCTGTAAGAATTCATCAAATGGTTGTATCAGGTAATGCTTTCCATCTGCTGATTTGATTAAAAAGTTACTCACCAGATCAATCGCATTAATAGTCTTAGTTCTACGCATTTCTATCATACGCAGCGATTTGTGTTCTTCACCGAGATTTATACGGCTGGCGGCGTACATCTTGATTTTAACACCAGGTTTCATACCAATGGCGAACACTATTATGCTCTTACCTTTTGTCTTATCGAACCATTCAGATTCCATAATGATGCGATTCTTAGACATCCTACGCTTGGCTTCAATCACCATTGGGAAAAGGCGTTTAAGTTCAGCCACTGGTACACCAGCGTGGTCTATAAATCCTCGAACCCTGATATCATAGGGTTCTTTTAAATCACTACCAGACAACTTTCTACGTCTGGCCTTCATGCCAAGGGCATTCAAGTAATCTCTAATATAATACTCGAATTTCTTGCCCCTAGAATTAGAAGGCATTACTTATCCTCTGGCTTTACAGGTTCCTCTATTGCTGGAGCATCTTTGGGTGCGTCGTCCGGATTCTCATTTTTCCATGCCGCCAGTATTTCAGCCTGCACTTTATCTAGGATAGGAGACAGCTTTTCTACTAATTGGTTTTCACCTAGAGCCTTTATCTCTTCCGGTGTCCCCTGCTTATAGTAATACCAGCTGGAAGATTTCTTTATCATTCCAACCTGCTGTCCGCATTCAATAACATCCCTAACCTTATCTACACCTTGACCATACATGATCGTCATATACGCCTTACGGCCCTTAGGACCAAAGTTATTCTTGTCCATGGTAATGTAGACCCTGTGGCCAGCCAAATTGTCACCATCACGGACGAATGATTCTGGAGTCATATTCATCATGAAGGATGCATAGAAACGTATGGCCATCCCTCCGGTAGGAGTCTCGGTTATACCTCTAGTCATCTGCATCGGTTTGGTTCTCAACTGATTGATGCAGACTAGGATACAACCATTTTCTCTGATCGGTGTCATTACTCGCTGGAAGAATGGAGACAATTTTCTTGATACGATAGCCACGTGCACTCCCTCACCTTCTATGTCTTCCATGACTTCTTTAAATGCCAATGCAGCAACTGAGTCCAATACTATCATCTTGATCTCTGGATGCTGCACCAGCGAAGTGACTAGAAATAGGGCTGCGTCGCCATCCTTAGGACGAAATACTTCAAATAAATCTCTGTTTGGGATGTTCATGTTAATTAATTGATCATTTAACCGCTGTTCGACGTCTATATACGCACACCGCTCACCATTCTTAATCCTCTCAGCGACCAGAGTTAAGGCTGTGGTGGTTTTACCGAGGCCCTCTTTCCCATAGAAATCGATAATCGTACCACGCGGAATCCCAGGAACGGTGGTAGCAAAATCTAGTGCGAGGATACCAGAACTGACTGCCTCATATTCAGGCACCACTATATCGCACTTATCATGAAGTTTCTTTAGATCATCAGCTAATCCCATTGTTCCTCCATCGAATTTGTCTACAGTATTTTATACGCGGAGGATAAAGATGGCGGAAGGCGAGGGAATCGAACCCCCAAACCCTTTCGGGTCAGCCGTGTTCAAAACGGTGTCCTCGTCCATTCGGACGCCTTCCACTATTATATCCTATTTTACCATAAGTACTAACTGGCCAGATTATCTGGCAGTATATAGGATGGGCGTGTAGCTATGCCCTGTTTTATATCCGGTTGGCATCGGTTCTCTGCCAGCAACCCTGATAGACCGACCCGGCCTCACCAGCCTTCCGATTCGGCTGAACACGTTTAGGAAACTGCCCTGTACCAGCCAAAGCTCCTATATCTGATTAACGTGACTCGTCACGTCGCAGTTATGTACTACTTCTTTGCCTTGGTCATTTCCTGATAAGCAGGAATGATCTTGTTGCATTCGTCTATAGTCAAGTCTTTAATCTTATTCTTACCGGATGCAAACTTGTCAAAGCACTTGGACAGGGCTTGCGTGTCCATATTGTCTCCAACCATGAACAGCAACTTGTCCTGCACAGATTTCAAATCACCACTCACTTCAATCTCTGCAGCACCGGCACCAGCTGGTTCAGCAGATGCGGTAGCAGAAACCTGTGGCTGTGGGATATTGTCTACCGACTTAATGTTACCACGTAGGTATTCGGTGTACTTGGTCATCAACTCACTCGCCTGCGCCTTATCTATCTGCTTGTTGAATGGACCAACGGCAGCGGCCTGGGCAAAATAGGTCAACCGATCCTGTTGTCTAGCCTGAACAACGATATCCTTATCGGACAAGTTGCCAGACACAGACTCGATGAAGTCAATCTGTTGCCACACTTCAACTCCGATCAGCAACATGACCGCATCTTTTTCATACACATATACTGGCTTGACGTAATCCAGCTTGGTCGGGAACGGCTTATCCTTGTTCTTCGCATGTGCTACTTCGCGTTCCTTATTGGTAGCACAAAATGTACACCCTGCCTTAGGCCCAACACACAGGAACTTTACGAACTGATTCCGTAGATTCCTGGTGCTGTGGGTGAACACCCGTTCGGGACGGTTATTGTCCAACATACGGATGGTAAACTTGTCATCCGCTTTGAACCTTAGAATATACTCGGGGAGTGTTGAACCTTTCTCAGACTCTAACCAACTCATGGGTCCTCCTACGCCTCAGCCTTAGTCTATGCACAACTCTGTAAGCAGACTGGCTTTTGAGGCCACATTTATTAAAACACGCGGATAATGTGGCCATCAAGTCTTGCATTGTTGTACCAACTTCACAAATTGAGCCTGCAGCATATCCACTGCGGCCTGATTATGGATATCTACTAGGCAATAGTCTCGCTCGGCTTTGATTTTGACATCCTCTCCTATAGAGGCTACCACAGTCGTAAATCCTTTGTTATTCAATATCGACCTCTTCATCATCTGTGCATATGCCAGCATTTCCTTATGATATACTGGCATCAGAGCGTCAATCTCATTAATCACTTCATCACAGATCGACGTCCAGTACTTGTTTATACGATTTTCCTGCACCCACACATCAGTAAATGTCATGCACATAATAAACACTGCTACAGCGGACACAGCACATACCATCACTGGGAATTTATAGCCATCGGGTACGGTATTCTGTAGATCAACGAATGCCCGTATAGTGGCTTCCACCGGGTCTTTCATGGTAATACTCCTAAGTGTGTAACCATATGTCCATTTGTGCAGGTATAATCCCATTCAATCCTATCTATGGTAATCTTGCAGAAATTTAGCTTCAAGTCTGCTGTACATGTTGGATCATATCGCCAATGACATGTTCTCGCGTCCCGATCAATAGCATACATCAGGTCCCGCGCCTTTTGACGCACAGGGTCACCAGCACACCCAGATAATAGCAATACTAGTATGGACATAGCTGCATATTTCATGGTATTGCCTCCCATACAGAAGTTACATCGTCGTCGTCATCACGCATACTCCATCTGAGCAGAAATTCGTGCTCTAACACATCTATCTGGTCAAGTGGCGTCATATCTACTATTCTGCGCCCATGAGAGAACCTGACCAGATCAAGAACCACCACCACGATCTTCATGCATACAGTCGACAGCATCATAGACCACAGAATCCTAGATAGCGACCTTGGCCAATCTGTCTGTATGATCGGTGACATGCCAGGCACAGACATAGCCAACATAGACTCAGACAATCTGATCATAACTTCTAGGGTAAAGGCACCCGCTACTCCTAAAGATACAACCGACAACAGCAGGCCTATAGGATGCGTGATAATCTTTAGCATCTTCATAGTTACTTCTCCAGTGTGTTCTTGAACCACCGGCTTCTTATTGCAGAGGATTCAACCGCATTCTTCCAATTAATCAACAAATTGTGCCAGTATCTGCTCTTGAATTTCGATGCTATCGGAGTGATTGGTAATTCTTCAAGACCCATTTCTTTCCTAGCTTGATTCAATTCCTCTATCATTTGACTATGGATAGACAATAGTTGGGCGGTAAAGGTTCTAAGTTCCTTCTGGCGATGTTCCAGATAGTCTGGATACAGCAGTCTATTTAGTAACCTTATCACAGGATACAGGACTAGCGCGATGGCGGATACACCTAAAGCCATCTCCAGTATCCACATGTTAGCCTCCTTGTCCCAGGTCCGTCACTTTAAATTTGGGCGGTTCAAGATCGCCACTCATTAATGCGGCCTTAGTTACAGACATCATGGTCATAGTATACAGATTGTTGAATCTCTGCATCCCTCTAGATGGTGCAATATCTACCTGATCCCCATTTGGAGCAATCCATTTGGCAAATGGTGCGGCGGCTAACAATATAATAGACATGCCGATTACCAGCGTGACGTTGGTAGTTATCAGGAACATCGCCAGCGACCACCACAGGAATACAGTGATATTCCTTAGTCGCATAGGAGCCTCCTTTTACTATACTTCTTCGACTATTACTATGCCACCACCGGTATTCACTTGCTTACCTTTATCTGTAGTGAAATTGCAATCGCCACCCTCTATCGTAATATCTTCTCCATCTGTGATCCATGTGGCGATCTGCTTGCCGTCATTCGAATATAATGTGACTTTTTCTGCCATGATTTTCTCCTGTAATGTTGTTGTTGGCATTGGCATCATCCTATTGCGGCTTCTCTCTATAAGTTTTACTGTAACGACACAAAATGCCATAAGGAGCAGAAGTGTCATCATGCCAGCATCGGCTGTAATTCTGGTCTGACTACCACCGAATCAGCCGACGTGCTCATAATTAATACCGGAGCTTGAGCCACGGCCTCTATGTCGTCGATAAACTTGCGGGACACAGATCCCAATTTGTCAAAATCAGTCTTCCCTTCATCGCTCGGATCAAGGTAATTCAAGAAGTTAAGAGCGATGATATTTGGTCCATTCAGAATAACCGCGTGTTTAAAATCGTCCATAGAGAACTCAAATATTCTACGCACCCGATTGGTAACAGTTGTTCTCTCTGACACTTCTTTACCGGCTCTCTTGCTGAAATATGTCCAATCAAGCTCTTTACCACCAGTTGGCCCGCTCATACCAGCAACTCTGATCGGATAGGTTCTGATCACCATGATTACATTTCTAATAGCACGTGGCGGAACCCCAGCCGCAGATGCGAATCCAGATGCGGTAGTATCCCTAAATGTGGTATATGGGTAGATCCCGTGAATATTCGACAGACCGGTGCCTTGTGCACCCTCTAGAAGAACTCGATCGTAAGATCTAATCATGTGGGATACTGGCTCTTTACTAATAAACCTCTGTAGATATGGTTCCATATAAGCTAATTGAGTCCCACCACGACGCAGTACACGCTCGGCCCACGCTGGTCCACATCCTTCACGAGTGGACCCAATGCGATCAAACATGTCTGAACCTTCTTTCTTTTCATGCTCTGCATTAACATGTCTAGTCTGCACCATAGTAGCATGAGGGTCAATATACAGTCTATCTTCAATCTCAACACCTAGACTGTGTAATTCTTGAAGTTCCTTCTCTAATACCTCCATTCCAATCAAAGCACCAGCACCGATAGCTAACTTACAGTCTTTGTTGAGGACAGAGGATGGGACGTGCCTAGCCTTAAAGGTCTTCCTTCCCATCCATTGCCCCTCTGGATTTTGGCTCCCATCCCATCTGATAGTGTGCCCAGCATTTGGAGCATTACATGTTACCGCCAACTTGTAATTGTCTGCTATGGTCTGACAGATTAAACCCTTACCAGTACTGCCATACTGCCCATCGATGACGACGTCTACATTCTGATCCATCTGCTCTCCTTTAAGTTATGCTGGGCCTAGAAGGTATAGACTCCCCGTTCCTCCTGCTATGAGTAGAAGAATAGTCGGCACGATTCTCTATAAACTCATCGGAAACTTCTGCGAGTTGCATTTGCCGATCTTCCTCCGTTCCAGAGCAGATACTGTCATCACGCAACTTCTTACCGCATACTTTCTGGCTCATCTTCATCCGTCCACCGCATACAGCGCACGTGATGATGTTCTTCTTCGCAAGTGTTCTATACCGCAGAGTGCGCATATAGAATATCCCATTTGCTATGAGGAACTCCAAAGGGTCACCACGGTTCCAATCTACTTTCAACCACCCCAAATAGAATCCATAGCTCCAAGCGCTAATAAGATCCTGCTCGTCAAAGATGGAAGGAAGGGACTTGGGGAACCGCCTCTTGGCACGTCTCAAACACTCTGTAAACACAGAGGCTATATCAACATCGGGCATCACATTCCTCCAGCCTGAGGGCTCCAGTTATCTCCAGTTTAAGTTGAGCAACTCGACGGCAGACAAAAAGGTGGGATCTACCGCCGAGCGCCCCTAACAGCGGTCTGGAGGTACCGCTGCCTCTGCTCCATTTTATACCGAGCTTGCACTTTTGTAAAGTATGCCCATCTGTGGCTTATCAGAACCCCATTTTAAATAGACAAATTCTTCTTCTCTGTCCTTGGCCTTCTTCCATGCCAATGGATCAAATAAGATCCCTTTATTGGCAACAATCGTTTCTATGATCTGCTCTGCCGGTATTACTATCTCTCCGGAAGAAGAGATTAGACAGGGATCCAATCCCCATAGGTATTTTGGTGATTTAGATATCCTAGCTATACTAGCCTTATCCTCGCCAGCAGAGAACCTATATGCGATCTGCTTACCATTGGATATAATAGGATTTGATCCACGTGCAGAACTTAAAAACCCATCTTTAACTCGACCCATACCAAGAGCCTGCAATACTGATTGATATCGCTGGGTTAATTCATCTCTACCAACCGATGTTAGTTTATCAGCAGTAAATGTTCTACCATATACCGCTATACCCATACCAGCCCAATTCTTAACTGGATTCAATTTTGCAGGATCTGTTTTTACAATACGCATATTCCGTTGCCAACATGATATACTATCAACAGACCACATCTTATTGCCATGTTTGATATAGATCCTATCCCACCAACCATATGTCCCTATTCTAATGTCATCTGACATGTTTAGCCCCCTTCTTTTATTCTTGATAATCGCTTCTCTATACAATATACTGCATTGTCGATGTCATTACAATCAACAAATATATTGATCTCTTTCCATATCTGACGAAGGAAATCAAAGAATAGCACATGCTTAGCCATCAACACATTCTTATCAACGTTATCTGGTCTGCCACCAGTTGGTCTATTTGCCATAGTCTCAATATCAACCATCAAACACGCGATTAATGCCCTACCCTTGATATGATTGAATTGATCAATACTACGTGGATAGCCAACTATAATATGCTCTTCGTCAGCTAATGCCCTATCAACCAATTCATTAGCCCAAGTGGTACCTTTACCACCACGTTGTGATAATCCACCAGCGGCAAGTCTAGCTTGATCTTCTGGATCGGCAGTTAGCCTTATTATCTGCCCAGTATCTATTATGGGCATCTTCAATCTGGACGCCAGATTAGTGGCTAATAGACTCTTGCCTGATCTGCTAGGACCGATTAAACATATATTCATTGTTGGCCTCCCATTTCAAACGTCCAGGTTGCTAAATGTTTGGCATATTTTTCCATAGCCGATTTAATAACCTTAGATGCATCGGTCGGATTTAATATCGGCCCATCTGCAAATGTCACAGAAAATTCATTATTAATTAGCATATTTATAGGCACCATCTTCTGCCAAATATAATCAACGACATTCTTAGGATCAAATTTCTCTCCATGAAGATAAGATAAGGTGCAATCCATACTGTTCACTATCATCAGTGCGTCAGTGTATGGCTCGTATATGATAGCCTCCCACTTCGTGTCATCGGCCCTAGCCCTAACATTATATACTACACATAGATCGTGATTAGACTCTCCTAAAAGCACCATGGGAATGCCTTGAATCACTTTATCCTCCTATCCATTAAATCTCTGACGTATTGCACGATGAATTCATACGGATCTTCAATAAGGTTTAACATCGGATCGATCAATGCCTTTCTAGGAGTATAGAACCATACCGATTGATTGCCGCCAATGTGGATCATAACATCCTCTGGTTTCACCACCACTATCCGATCTGGTGGAATATTTTTACCACAACGCTGTTTGGTGGTTACAGAATCTAGTCTAGATGTGATCTGATCCCACATAAATCTGACTTCAAGGTGATCGATAACCGTAAATTTGTTATCATCCAATACCTCCTTGCCGATTATTCCAGTACCATCAACGACCGGTCTGGTAATTAATCTGGTGACTACATCATCGGGTGTTACAAATATTCCAACACTATTCTTGCACCAATGCTTAAACAATGTGCGCATCCCGCCTGATTCCTTCCACTTCCTTATTTCAGATTTGGAAGGATTAGGTTTAATATTTATCATAATATCTGGGCTGGTTGATCTATATCAACTCAGCCAGCAATCTATCCCCTAACCTTCCACTGTCCATGACTGACATGCATAAACTGGTCATCGTGATAGTTTAATGTAGCAGATACTTTCTTTGATTGAACCTCTGTGCGCCTTACGATCTCAGCCAGTGCCATTGGTCTACGTCCCATGGCATGCCTGATTATACTATATAACTCACCGTACTTGAATTCCCGGTTATACCGGCGCTTAACCCCAAACATCCTGCCCAACAGACCCATATTTTTCTCCTTTTTTTAGATGTGGCAGTCGACAGATACGGCCCAATGGTCACCGTATTTTGCCATTATCTTCTTGTAATCAGCTTCCCAATTGGTATTTTCACCGCTGGTAATACCGAACCATCCCATCTTAGCTTCTTGATGCCATTCTCCGTCAGGTGTAACTACGGCGAATGCTTTAAAATCCTTGTGTATCTTCTTTACCTTGGCCATATTATGTTCTAGACTCTCATGGTTCCCACTAAAATTAAATCCATTGCTACTCTGAACACTATCACCTAGGATCTCACCGTCCCATCTACCACCCACTCTCCACCCGTCCCATTTTGACTTTGGATTATAGGTAGATTTCATGGTTCCAGTGCCCTTACAACTGTCACATCTGGGATCGGGCTTCCCGCGTAACGGATGCTTTCCTATGGCCTTATTCATGTCAGATTCCCATTCTGAAATAAATTCAGACCAGGCTGGGCGTTGTGTTTCAGGCAGGGCGTCATACTCAGACCTTAATACTTTAATATCCTTCTTCTTGTTGGCTATATCAAATGCATGGTGTTCAGCCTTTTTCCCGATACACCAGCATTTGTCGTCATATTCTTTTACTTCTATGGCCTCATCATACGGCTTCATCAGACGCTCAACTGTCTTGAGTATATTCTTATCCTTCGGGGGCACCAGCACTACCGCTACAAAATGGGACATTCTCTTGCCTCCTTTACTTAATATCTAGGTAATGTATTCTCAAATACCCGTTTTCATCAACTGCCAATGGATCTACTAGAACGCCTACGTTCTGTTCCAACATGTCTATTATAGTCTTAACTGGCATGGCTAATTCTCCATTGGAATTCAACGGGTATACGTCAAATTGAGGGCTTTCAGTTATCCCATATGGGAGATGAATTATTGTCGGCACCAATTTTAGCCCTCCAGTACGCGCCCCAAAGATAGCTCCCATATATACGTAAGTGTCATCTGCGTCTGATAATGCCGGATGAAGTGCACTCAATGCCCAGGATGGATGTTGTTCCTTATCTGCAATCGTCATTATACCGCTTTCTATAGCCATTTTATGGAACTGTTTTGTGGCTATCTCGTTTATCCTGACCCGCATTTCATCCGCCTTAACATAATATATTGGCATAATATTCCCACCAACGTCCATGCCGAATCTCTCGGGGTGCTTGGTGTACTGTTCGAACCAATCCTTGATATGCGTGAATTTATCTAACCATGTACTACTCGGCTCATATGCTATGGTATCGTCGTGTAGTATTATCTCCCCTTTGGATTCATCTATGCTAATCACGATCCAGGTTTGGTAATCCTTTACGTTGATGCGCAACTTACCATCCTTGATTGATACTTGGAGCTTCATATCTCCCATCCTATATGGGGATTGGGAATATTTATGACACATATAGCAATGACAATGTGTATAAAAGCGTATGGTGATAATGTAACTATACAAGTGATATGCCTATGGCAAGTTTTGTCCAAACTCTGTATATAAGAGAAAGCCGATTGTAGAAATGCGCCCGGAGCGGCGCGGAAGATGCCTTCTTGAAACCACCTACGTCCGAATTTTAATGTTCTTTTAAGCATATCCCCTTATCCTATGTCGCCCGTCTTGGCGATTTGAAACTCTTTGGGAGTGAGTACGAAAACAGCCTCATTCCACATAAACTGCCTATTGGCCTTTTCCTGCCAGAAGAATGGGTCTATTAATTCATCAATATGCTTGTTAACTAGATAAGTTACTCCAATAGGCGAGAAATGCTTGGGTCCACCATGGAAAAACAATTCACCATCTGCACGCATTCTAAGATGAGGTTGTAATCTATGTATCTTCTTCCACCCCATGTGGCTGTCTATGACGCTGCCACTGATGAATAGAGCAATATCTGGATATTTACCATGCTTGTTGTAATAACTGGACAGACTCAATCCGTGTACCCATGTGCTGCCAACCGTTTTAGGTCCATCTTCGCCCAATATACGCCTTAGGCTTGGGCACCATACTTCATTATTAAATTTTAGAGATAAGCTACTATTGCCATTTTCAAACATCCATGTGCGGTTCTTATCTATGCTAGGGTGATTACCCTGGCCGATTTGCAGCCTGGGGTCAAATAGGTGCTGGATTGATTCGACTTTAACGCTTCGTGTCATTGAGTATCCTCAATGTCCAAGAATCTGGACTTTTCTGAACTGATAATGGAGTTAGACTGACGTTTAATTCCAAATGCCAGAATGCGAGTGCCACGACGTACAGTATTCCCAGGAATATCGCCTTGCTTACCGTGTATTTTACCAGATCAACCATAGTGCTGGCAGCGTCGCGTACAGATGACATTTGTAATGGCATTATTATCTCCTATAGAATCCCACAACTTGTTTGGCATAATAGCCAGCCATGCATACTGCGACTAAGAATAAACATGGCTGGCTAGACGGAGGCCAGAACGCGTAGAAACTAAATCCGAATACGGCGACCCATGTTACTACTCTCAGCCAGAATGGGATAGGCCAGCCATGTTCATGTAATGGCATTATTACTCCCTTATGGTTACGGTCAGGCTTGAATCCAATATCTGCAGGGCTAGGCGTATCTGGTCTAGCCTGATTTTAGATACCCTATTCTTGCTCTCCCATAGTGTATATCCGGTACCGTTATCTTTGATCAGGCATTTAAACCTATTCATGGTCCCTTCGACCCGATGGAATAGCTTGTTAGACTCATCTTCACTAACGTTTATCTCCAATACGGAACCAGCTTTTGCCATTATTTCTCCTTGATCATACGAAATGCCAATTAAAACCATCTAGCGTGGTGCGATATTTGTCCCCAAAATACTCATCGACCTGCCAGTTGATCAGGGTGTGTAGACATTCATTGGCGTTATCCTCTAATTCACATGGGTCTAATATTATCACAACGCGAATGGGTAATTTCTTCCCCTCGTCTTTATAGTGCTTCTTCATGGCAGCATTCCATCTGATATTACATACTCTAATCTTCATTTATACTCCTATTCAGCAATGACTTGGTCATTATTAGCTAGCACTTCAACTTTGGTTATCTCAAATGATAAACCAGTCTTTTTAGCCCATATTAAAAATCTGCTGGTGGCGTCGCTGACGTCCTTAGCTGGCATATACTTCTTCTGGAATGCGTTACTTTCGATGACTATGATTTGCATTACACCCTCCCCTCATCCTGTTGACGTAGGTACGCCCAAATAATCTTAAATGTTAGAGCCCCTGTACCACATACCACTGGACCAATTACACCTGGTGCACCATTGTGTGATAGGATATGGTCAAAGGTCATCCAGCCACCCAATAGGCTTAACCCGGTGAGAGAAACAGGGAGAAACACATTTACTAACATGTTACTCCGCCTGCTTAGCTATCTCATTGGCCAGTCCTACGATCTTGCTGGCCATATAAACTTGATTAGCATTTACATCCGCATTTCCCGATATATAGGCATGGGTAATCACCATGATTAGGGCATCTCTCTGAGATATACTTCGTGCATAGTAGCGATTCCAACTCAATTCCTTGACCCAATCATTGGCCAGGGCTACCCCAGCTACAATTGACACTCCCACTATCACTCCAGCTACAAAGTTTTTCATTTACATATCCCTCTTATCCCGGAATCCCTGGAAAATAGGGAATCTGGGTGCATCCTTGACGCCAGTCGGGAAGTATTTCACGCGCACGACCTTCCCAACCAATTCACCCTTGTTCTTCCATAGTCTGTCACGCGTGGCTTGATCGAATCCAGATCCGACGGAGAATTGGACATTATTATAGTCCCCACCGATACCAACCACGATCAATTTCCCTAGCGTACCCGCAGCTACCATCCCGTCTTGGGCGGTGCTCCGCTTGGTACGGCCGAATGCGTCTTTCTCTGCGGTGTTCTGGTTGTGATACAGTTCTTCAAAATCGACGACCCTGGCTTCCTGATCGTTGAACCGCTTCAACTTGATCAACAATCCCTCATTGAAGGTGGAGCGCCCACACTTGTAGCGTCCGTCGATCTGCCTGATCATGACGCCCTCGAATCCCTCTGCCAATACTTGCTTCTCATATTCCAGCAGTTCGGCCTCAGTATTGATGATCTTGGGGGTCAAGACCTCGATCTGGAACCCCGCGCCGCGCATTTGCTTTGCCGCGATGCGGGCTGCATTTTCCATGCGGGTAGAATAGGATTCAGTCAAGTCGTCTTTGACGTAATCGATTACCCACGCCTTAAATTCAGGAACTTTATCCTCGCTCATTACGGCGGAAGTGCTGTCCTGAAAGTTGGCACCGGAAGTTAATTCCAGATCGGTACCATCGGGGAAGGTTGCGGTTAGGAGCTTGGCAATGTGCTTATTCGGAATGGGCTTAAATGTACGACTGAGGGCTTTGCCATTAATAATCAGACACCGGATCCCATCTATTTTCTTAGTCACGGCCATCGGATATTTGAGTTTACCGAAATTCCCGTCTGCTATGCGGCCAGCAAACATAGGGTGGGTAATCAGGGTCATGTGCTTGAGCCTCCTTTGCTTCATATGCGCCTCCGTAGCGTTTTATACTCGGAGGACGCGGAGATAATACCGGGCTTGGAGGGAGTCGCACCCCCATTCAGCGCTTCGTAGGCGCTAGTCCTATCTGTTGAACGACAAGCCCAATTAAGACGAGCTAGCGGTAGGAATTGAACCTACATTGTCTCCGTTACGGGCGGAGTGCATAGCCATTCTGCCACGCCAGCATATTCAATTCGGATCGTTGTATGGCATTCTTACGATCTTAGTTCTATGTAACATACTATGGTTGTATTCTATCTGCGCGAACGGATCAAAGAACATGTATTGGTGTTCTTCTACGGATCTGATCATAGCTGCTACCCATGGTCTAATTATGTCTTCTGCAGTTAGCCTGTGTAATTTGGCTTCTGGTCTATCCAATATACTACGGGCTGCGGTGGACATCCATTCTAACCAACCATCGGCGTTTCCATTTAACCACCATAGACCAACGGGTGTCTGGACATAGAAATTACCCTCATACTTCGGTCTGTCTATGGTCTTCATTATCTTGATCATGATAACTGGTACCCCTGGAGGGAATCGAACCCCCATCGCGCCCCAATCTAGGGCTTGCAAGGTATAAGCTTGCTGCACTACCATTATGCTACAGGGGCATTATTTAGATTTTAATTTTAATACCGTATGATGCTCTGGCGTAGTGGTCATCTTTACTGCTATATCCTTCATAGTGGTCATAGCCTCAAAATATTTCTTAAATGACGGAGTCGCATCGGTACTTTCAATGATTATAGTATCTATTCCGCACTGCCATAACAATCTGGCGCAATGTTCGCACGGTGCGAAGTTGATGTATATCTCACAACCGGACATTGATATGCCATGCCTAGCGCAATGGGCTATCAGATTCTCTTCTGCATGTATTATGTGCTTGTATTTTTCTGGTCTGGTATTGGGTAATGCTGCATCATTGGCACCCCTTACGAATCCGTTAAATCCTGTGGCGATCACCGCACCTGTGTCTTTCTTTATCAAAACCGCGCCAGCCTGTGTCTCGGCGTCATGTGAACGCAATTTAACTACGTTCACCAGAGACATGTAATACTGAGATTTACTAATGCGTTTCATGTTTGTATATTAACTCCATTAGCTCGTCTATCTCCTTCTGCAATTTCAAGTCTATTCTAGCCATGCGGATTCTGTCCCATAGTATACTAAGTGGGACCAACGCAGCTAGAACATTAATCAAGCAACGCTTATGCGGATAATTAACATATACCATAAGTGTATTGAATATTATCAGTAGCATCGCCATAAATATCCATTGTATGTTTTTGCCAGACAATGCGCATTTTAATTCAAGTTTATTTATCATATTATTCCTGGCCGGGTTGGGGAGATTTGCACTCCCGTTTGCAGCTTCGGAGGCTGCTGTCTTATCTATTGGACCACAACCCGATGGTAGGGAATACTGGATTCGAACCAGTGTTTTTAGCATGTCGGGCTAATGTCCTAGCCATTGGACGAATTCCCCGCATCGTGTCAAATCGTATTTATCTCGTTGGCTATAATGCTGGCGGACCGGGCAGGAATCGAACCCGCGTGAAGCTGAGGTAGAAGCTCAGTGCCTGTCCTCTAGGCTACCGGTCCAACGTTTTATTTCTCTATTTTATACCCAAATGGGACGACCCCATCTATTATTAATTGCCAATGGGCACGTACATTGGGATGCGCCGACTTATCCTTATCTTCTTTTAATCTGGTCTTAGCCTCTTTCTGTAGATGTTCCCACGTGTCAGCGCTGATCTCGGTGAACTTACCAACAGACTGTGGGTATAGCATGTCGTTATAGTCGATAATGTGCAGAGGGGCATCTTTCTCATATAATCCCCATCCAGTTATAAACTGCCACATAACTGCGCCAGACTGAAATCCAGTAATACCTCCACGACTCCCCTTACCCCTATTCATGGCGTTGGCAGTGGCTAAAGCAGCGGCGGCTATAGAATGACAAACAGTGCCGTAATCGTGTTCGTACATCTCATCCAACTTCTCTATGAATTTAGGAAGATCTTTAAGAGTCATCTTCTTGGCCTCTTCATACCACTTCTTGTGTATGCCCTGTTCCTCTTTTACTGGCTCGCGCATCCTATTCTTCATATCTTCTCCTATGGTGTGGTTAGCCAGCCATGTTTAAATAGCCATTTAGTAAATCTACTTTCGGGCTGTAAGACATCGGATTCTTTGTAGCATTCTGTACAGAATTCATATATGTGTATAGTCCAAAATAATCTCCATCCAAATAAATGCCAGTATCCGTATGCCCAATTTCTAGAAACGCATACTACGCATTCATAGCTGAAAGTCTGATCCATTATCTCCTTATTCAGTAAAGGATTGGTATCAATCATGGAATTCGGAGCTAAGTAATATGTTATAAGTCTCTTCTGATACAGAGACCAGTATACTCAGGTCAGCATTGACTATCTCTCCTGCCACCTTGTATGCCTCTAGTTGCATCGCCAATTCTTCTGGTAATTTCTCTTTAATCAACAGTAATTTAGCTATTGGTATGCTAAGTTTATGCATCATTCCTGCTGGGGGAGGGTTCGAACCTCCATTGTGACTGTTTCAGAGACAGTTGCCATACCATTAGGCGACCCAGCAATAGTGTAGTCCTTTAAATATTTGTCTACCAGATAAGTCCTATGTATCGGGGTGATGCCATGCATCTTTAGTGCCATGTGATGCTCTGGTGTTCTGTATCCGCTATTCTTATCCCACATGTATTCCGGATATTTCTTGGCTTGCGCGATCATCCATCTATCTCTAGCTACCTTGGCCACGATTGACGCACACGCTACGATGAAGGAATTGGCATCGGCCTTGGGAACCGCGAGAACGGGTATGTTACCGGCGTCTATCGGGAAGAAATCGCAAATAATCGCATTCGGATGCAGCCAGCCTATCGTTTTGATCAGTTTCTTTAATGCCCGTTCCCTAGCCAGATTTCCAGCAGCGTTAAGGTTCTGTAGTTTGTTGATTTCTTTGACCGTCACCCATCCCAATTCAAAGATGCTGTTATCTCTGATCTTGGGGAACAATTCCTCGCGCCTCTTGGGTGACAACAGCTTGGAATCGTTTACCACCAGTTCCCCCTGCTTAGGTTCCTTCCCGACAATCAGAGCACACGCGCAAACGGGACCGGCCAACGGCCCCATTCCAACTTCGTCTATCCCTATGATTACTGATCCACCACCCTTAGCCATAGCCTGCCTATCTAATTGGGTATATCCCTTAATACCGGTGTCTAGCACACTCACCAGTAGGTACCCCTCTGTGATACCGGTAGAAGTGTGCCCTTAAATAGAGGCAATTTTAGCTCGTGCGCCATTCTAATGGCAGTCAGGGTCCAAAGATTAAGTTTCCTAGCCATCTCTGCTCCATATGGAACACGGTGAAATGTTCGTTTAAATTCATTATAATATTTGATGAATTTAACCCTTCGATCTGTTTTTACACTACCATGAATAGAATGCATCTTGTTAGAACGCAACGCCAGCCTAATACCCTGCAATTCATAGGAATTACCAAGCTTCTTATGCACTTCACGTAACTGTGGTGGTCTATGTAATTCTGATTCTAATGCACTGTGTGCGCTTATGACCGCTTCTATGCGTTTAGCTTTCCTGATGCTAGATAAATGATCAACTGGCAGTTTGTATTTATTGGTTATCTGCCTGGCACGTTCTCTGGTCATTTGACAAGCGGCACCCAATTCGGTAACAGAGGGTAACCTGGGAGCCACTTTCTTGGCCAGAGCGTGATATGCATCTATCCATTCTTGCTTGTTCATTTGCTCTCCTTTACTTGTTGATTATTGCTGGCGGGAGAAAGTGGAATCGCACCACTGTTTTCCGCTTTGGAGGCGGAAGTAATAGCTACTATACGATTCTCCCGTAATATATCGATGGTTAGCCCGTGAAACCCTTTATACGGAGCTAATGGATCGTAGAATATCTTACTGTCTCGTATTTCCTTCTTTATCTGTGTGATCGAATATCTATGAGTGGTGTCGTATTCTCTACGCCGATTCGGCCCATAACTGGTTTCTATACTACCCAATTCACCATTAGGTTGAATCCATTTCACGTTTCTAGGGAGCCTGTAGGTACCATGATATTCATGCCCATCGTCCGTGTGCCCTACGACCCGCATTCTGCGTATTATTGTGATTCTATTCTTAGTTATTCTACTAACTATCCATATGTGCTTGCCACATGATATACTCAGATGTTTATTGACATGCCAATATGCGCTGATAAATCTCATAATGACTGGAGCGGGATGTGGAAATCGAATCCACGTCTCTAGATTGGAAGTCTAGGGTATTACCACTATACGAATCCCGCCTATAATGCCAAGCCAGTGAAGGGTACTGCCCCCTTGTTTCGCCCTTACCAAGGGCGTGTACTACTTTTGTACGACACCGGCCTTTTTGCTGACGCTCTCTTTATACTTTAGCGCGCCACGCATTGATATAATGCCAGCTGACACCCATATTAATAGCAATAATAGGGTCAGCCCCGCTCCCCATTCCCTAACGTCATCAAAGAAATTTATCCAGAACGTAGCCGCCGTTATGCCGAATGAGAAACCCGATACAATGAAAAACACGTCAGACCAGTCTAGCTGATCGGTGAAATCGGTGATCTTGTCCCACATGATGAACTCCTATGAAGGTGGAGCGGAGTACCGGTTACGCTCCGGTGACCCTTCCTTGGCAAGGAAGTGCGTTACTATTACGCCAACCCCGCGAATTTATGAAACTGGTGGGTAGGGGTGGAATCGAACCACCGTCAGAGACAAGCTCCACAGTTTTACAGACTGTCGCCTAACCATTCGGCCACCTACCCGTTATTTGACGTCTTTCAATGCCTTCTGTAATTTGAAGACTAATAGCGCCATTCTGTCCATGGCGACAGTATACCTTCTCCTGTCGTATAATGTTAAACTGCGCTTCCACTCACTAAATTTACCACTGATAGACATCTGGTGCAATAGCTCCCCAGTGGTAATTAGAGCATGCATTTCTGCCTCGTCAAACTCGATTGTAAGTTTCTTTAGTTCCATATTATTCCTGGGTTGGGAGGGAGTCGCACCCTCGTGGACGGGTTAAAAGCCCGCTATTCTGCTGTTGAATTACCAACCCGTTATAAAACCTGGGTGTGGTGGGGATCGAACCCACTGTGACTTGCGTCGCTAGCTTAAGAGGCTAGTCCCTGACCAATTAGGGGTCACACCCGTTATTTCGACATTGCAATCTTGTAGCACCTAGAGCAATACCACCATTCCAATGCAGTCCGTAATACTCTCCATTTACCACATCGTTCGCATTTACCCTTAATCTTCTCGTATCCCTCTCGCTTATTCATAATGCCTACCAGCGGTGGGTTCTGCCCCCACTACCTCTCCGATATGAGCGGAGCGCTCTACTAACTGAGCTACGCTGGCGTTATTTATCCCCATCTCTGTACGCGAAGCTTTAACGGAAGCAACCAACAGCTAAGACAGCACCAAGCCATGTGATATATAGCCACCCTGACCAACCGTAAATGCTCATTCGTAGGTTTACCGCACAACTCACACTGTTTATTGCCGTGGTAATTTCTCATAATTCCTGGTCCTGGGGATTGGTATTGCACCAACCTCTCCTCCTCTTCAGGGAGGCGCTAATCTAATCTCAGCTACCCCAGGATAAAATCGAATGAAGATGGGTGCGGGAGTAGGAGTCGAACCTACCTGGTATGGGTATGAGCCACATGCCTGCACCGCTAGGCTATCCCGCAGTTTTATTATACCATGGCCGGGTCGGTGGGAGTCGAACCCACTTCATGCTCCCTTAGGAGGGGAGTGCATATCCATTCTGCCACGACCCGACGCCGAGCTTTATACCGGAAGCGGCCCTTGCAGAAGGAACGGACTGTCAGTATCTGTGAATAGATACTTATTCCATTCCTGATGACGTTCCCTATTGACTGCTTTCAAATACGGTAGGAATTTAGGCTCCTTCGGCTGATGCTTGAGCTTCAATCCAGCATCCTTGAGAGACTTGTCACTCTTGGCAGAATTGCAGGATTTGCAAGCTGCTACGACGTTACCCCAGGTAGTTTCACCATTGCGGGTTTTAGGTACCACGTGATCAAGAGTTAGATCTCTGGACTGTATGCCACAATACTGGCAAGTGAATTGATCACGAACGAATACGGCCTGTTTAGTAAACCGGACGTGCTGGTGAGGCCGTTTGACGTAGTAGCTCAATCTGACCACCAAAGGCATCTTGGTGTTCTTCCTGGAAGACCGCACCATTGATCCATCCGTTTCTATTACATTGGCCTTATCTGTAAATAGTAGACGAAGGGCACGCTTCACATTGATTATGTTAAGAGGCTCGTAGGTAGAATTCAACAATAGGACCGCCGAATTCAACACGGCTCACCCTCCTTTAATAATTTGTCTACGAGAATACCAGCCGGTTCGCCTTCTATTTCTATCTCCTGCTGATCGCCATCCCAGGCTAGTGGATCACATATAAATGGGATTTTAGCTTCTAGCATTTCATACCACCCGTTTAACGTTACACAGGGTTGGTGCCAAGATGCCTCCAAATAGCCGTGCATATCAACATAGCCAATTAACTCCAACCTATTTTGGGGTAATAAAAGGGAATCCATTGATGAGTGACGTCTAATTATAAAATGTCGATTTGCAATGCGCATACTATAACAATGATCTCCAATTATCAGAACCGGCATGTACTTTGAACCCGCACCAAAGTATTCAGATCGAATCGAGCGTTCTATCTTCATGATTCCTGCCCCCGCTTGGTTACGCTCCAAGGATTAACCCTTATCAAGGGTGCGGTATACTATTTACCTACGGGGGCATTATATAGTACTGGTGGCCCTGACGAGAATTGAACTCGTTTCTGGTCCTTGAGAGGGACCTGTCCTAGCCAGTAGACGACAGGGCCAATTAATCCTCGGACATCCTGTTCGGAGATCGTATTTTACCGAAGCTGGCCAGACTCATTAGCCAATCTACATTGGTTGATTCATTACTATCGGGTAATACTGTGAATCCTACTCTCTTTCCACAGCATTTACACTGATTAACTATTGCTGGTACCTCCTCCCACCTTGTGGTTTCGTTGCCTAATCTATCATGTCTTACTCTATCATGCCTGGCGGTACCGTACAGTTCCCATTTGTGGCCGGTCAACCAACATGGAAATTGCAGTTTCATTTTCTCTCCTATTTTTAAGTTTATAATGCTGGAGGTGAGGGTCGGATTCGAACCGACGTAGAACTGCTTTGCAGGCAGTTGCCTTACCACTTGGCTACCCCACCATGGCGGAAAGTGTAGGATTCGAACCTACGGAGTTGTTACACTCTTACGCTCTCCAAGCGTACGCCTTAAACCACTCGGCCAACTTTCCGTTAATTAGTCAGATCCTACTTCCCACATATCTTCATCATAATAGCTGGCGGAGGGAGTGGGAATCGAACCCACGAGCCTATTAGGGCCAGCTGTTTTCGAAACAGGTTCCTCAACCATCCGGATTCCCTCCATGTTATTTCTCAAGACTTGGTAATTCAACATCTGCGCCAGTCCACAACGGATCATTCAAAATATCTGGGTGATTCAGTAAATATTTAGCCACCGCAAATTGAATCGCATTTAGACTATAAAAATCGGCTAAATTGGTTATTCTCTGTATACCCGATTGCATCATGTCTTCCTTTGTGATCTCTGTAATGCTTATCCCATCTCTGTCTGGTCTATTGGATGCCCAATCATAGCATTTACGACCATAAGCGAAATATAGATAGTTATCGCCGTCATTGTCTATCTGGTAAAATCTGATTGGATGCTTCTTTAGATTTATCATACCTGGTGACCCCGGTAGGTGCTGACCCTACGGCCTTCTGGATGTAAACCAGACGCTCTACCGCTGAGCTACGGGGCCAAATGGTGAGCGATGCAGGTGCTGCCCCTGCGACCTCTTGAATGTGAATCAAGCGCTCTACTGCTGAGCTAATCGCCCATTAAGAAACTGGTAGGGATGGAGGGTAATGCTCCCTCTTCTCCTGGATGAAAGCCAGGTGTCCTGCTTCTAGACGACATCCCCATTAAAGGGATACTGGGCCCGATTATCCCGCGCACGGACAGCCACTGGCAACCCTTCGGTCCAGTTTGAGAGGACCTACTAAGGAAACACCGGCTCCTATTTTACGCAAGTTGGCTACTTCCAGTATCCTTACTAAGCTGGGGTGAATGACGGGTATCGATCCCGCGTTTCTGGTGCCACAGACCAGCGCTCTACCATTGAGCTACACTCACCATTATAAATCCTGGCAGGGTAGGGATCGAACCTACGTTCATCTTTCGATGATCTCCGGGTAACAGCCGGATGCGACTAACCAACATTCGCGTCCTGCCAATAAATAGCACTGTTCAGGTTGACTGGAGTTTCACCAGCTACCTTTGGCCCCCCCGTAAAAGGATCGGAATTGATCCCCTTATGGCGGGGGTTTGCTCCATTACTGAGCTACAGCCTGACTTCATGCTAGCTGACCGTGACATTATTTAGTTTGACGGGAGTTTCACCCGCTACCGCTGGGGAGGTCCACGCCTCCTGCCGCTCCGTGCTGAGCTACAACCCTAACTTCATGTCAAAATAAGCTGGTCGGGGAACCGAGACTCGAACTCGGACTGCGTGTACCCGAAACACGTGTGATGCCTTTTCACTATTCCCCGAAATGATGCTTATCCAGGTTTACTGGAGTCGAACCAGTTACCTCGCCCTATCAGGGGGCGATGCTCTACCGTTGAGCTAAAGCCTGGCTTCACATCAAAATAAGCTGGTCAGGGGACCCGGAAGTTGCACCGGGACTATTCGCACCCCAAGCGAATGTGATACTTTTTCACTATCCCCTGCTGGCGCTCCCAAGGAGAATCGCACTCCTGATTTCCGCGTGACAGGCGGGTGTTTTACTACTAAACTATGGGAGCAATGAAAACATCTGTTTGATCGGTTTCACCTTGATGCTGACTTCCGTATCCTCTTTCATCAAAGGATCGCAGAAGTATGTCATATCTCTCTCAATCGTATGGATCAATCTTTGTGCCCGGACCCAATCGCCTAAACAGACACCAAAGGGAAAGGGTCTCTCAATGTAACCCTTTGAATCTATTCGATGGTACCATTTGAATTTAAATGGGACCAGCCTAAATCTCAGGTGCTGCATCATTGGCACCCGTAATCTTGATAAGGTATTCGGGTCAGTTACAATCTCTATGTGTTTGGTACGTAATGCAAGAAAAACTGTATTTTCTTCGATTCCGCTAATTTCCCACTTTCCACACGGAGTTTCAATCACTGCCTTTCGCATATTGGTGCTTCCACCGAGTAATACATATGTGTTTATCATACCTGGCGGAAGGTACAGGATTCGAACCTGTGGAGTTGTTACACCCACTTGTTTAGCAAACAAGCGCGATAGGCCACTCTGCCAACCTTCCTTTATACTAGACCTGCGGGGCTAGGATTCGAACCTAGAGTGCGGTTTCCCGCTCCTGATCCAAAGTCAGGTGCCCGACCAGTTAGGCGACCCCGCAATATATAAATGCAGGTAATGCGGCAACAATACTGCTGCTACCGCATTACCAAAGCCCTCAGTTGTCAAAGTACCCGCCCAAGACTTATTAAAGTCGGGCTTTAAAATGCCGAGCTAGCGAGAGGAATCGAACCCCCATGTTCTTTCTTACAAGGAAAGTGCATAGCCATTCTGCCACGCTAGCATTGATCATATCCACTGGAAACCTGAGTTGTTGGAACCTTTAATTCGAGAAGTACGACAGGCAACTTACTGCTTGATCTCGGACCTCTATAACTCCATGTCGCTCTGCCGTGTCTCTAATTCGTTCCAACTGCGGTTTCAAATATAGGAGGGCTTCCTGTCGCCCCGAATCGGTTCGGGATGCGTCTGTCATCATTCGCATGCCAGGAATTAATATTGACATATGCCGTTGTTCAATCTCAGTACAAATAATGTCTGCCATTCCTTCTACCGCCATTGCGTATTGTTCTATCTTAGATTGTATCATGCCGAGGTGGCTGTCCGCAAGCTGTTTTATACAGCTTCGCCGCCCGCGCCAAGCGCGAAGCGGTGTAGAATAAAGCTGGTCGGGGTGGCAGGAATCGAACCTGCTCAAACTCCTGCGCCCAAGGCAGGCGGTCTCCCATTAACCCACACCCCGATTATGTATATTATACCAGGAGCACGGACAGGTCGCAAGAGGGTTATGTTACCAACTATCAACTAGGGTAACAATCAAGGGCATATAGCCACTACACCAATCAGCAACAAGTAATAATGGTATCCTGTAAGGGATGTCCATATTTTGGAGTGAGTATCCTCACATTTACATTTCTTTAGAGTTTATCGTCCGGAGACATGTCCAAACAACCGGACTATCCTGCCCCATCCCCGCCGTACTCGTTTTTAAGATGCCAACTCCACACTGTGCCATGCTGATATCATGGCTCGGTTAATGCAGTGTGAGGTATGAGATCGTTATGTTTATAGCCCCGACCGTTCACCACCCTTTCCCGTAGGATTAGATTTATTCTACCTGACCGAGAGCGTTCTCATCCTTCTTGAAACCGATTACCTCGGTCTTAGCATTGGTTTCCTTGATAGCCTCGTCCAGCTTGCGGACTTCCATAGCTACCTTATTGACTAACTTGTCCAGTTTCTTGACGTCATAAGTCGGTTCCCGCTTGATTGTCTGCTTGTCACCGAACAACCGATCTTCACGGTGGGAGTTGGTATTCCGAAGGTTCACCAACTCCGTATGGCGTTCCCTGAGGGTCTTCAACCAACCGATAGCTTGAGAAATGGTCATGTCAGCCTCCTGCTTTGTTTATTCTGTTTTATTGCTGAGGATTTTATACCAGCGCCCAGTGCCCATCTTCTTCTCCATAGATATCAGGTGGCAATATACCTGTATTAAAGATTCCCGTACCCATCTGTTCAAATGCCGTGATTGTATATCGTAATGACGGCGCGTTGTCAAAGACCTTAACCTCTACATCTATGTGGGCCGGTATCGTGATCTTATGCGGTGCCGTTGTGAAATATACCTTGTTGCGAGGCACTGCTGCATTAACTATAAAATCCATAAGTCCTGGTGCGCCTGGAGGGATTCGAACCCCCACGGTTTTACCCATTAGCTCCTAAGGCTAACGTGTCTGCCAGTTCCACCACAAGCGCATTTATTTAAAGAAACTTGACATTCTAGGGATGCCATCAAGCATGTCATGCATTTCGTCTAATCTCTTATCTAAATGATCAATATGCCTATTCATTTCTTCGATTATAGCAGAATCTCTATCCGGGTCCAAGGTTCTACCATTTAATTTATGGACACTAGTATACTCTGTCGACTTCCATTTTGTTATTCTGGTAAACAGCCCCGAGAACCATCTTTTAATCTTGCCGATTTCTATTGTCATAACGTCATTTATACCGTGGGAGCGGAGGGAGTTGAACCCTCAAGCCTTGCGGCGTTCGCTCTTAAGGCGAATGCGTATGCCAGTTCCGCCACGCTCCCATTTATAATGCTGGTGCCCCAGGAGGGAGTTGAACCCTCACGCTTTCGCACTACGCCCTGAACGTAGCGTGTCTGCCAGTTCCACCACCGGGGCATCATTTGTATCAAACCTACCGGGGGAGGGAGTTGAACCCTCACGCTTTCGCAGTGGGTTTTGAGTCCACCCTGTATACCAATTCCAGCACCCCGGCATTTATAAAACCTGCGGGAGAAAGGAGTTGAACCTTCACGAGTTTCCCCGTACGCACCTCAAGCGTATGTGTCTGCCGTTCCACCACTCCCGCAATAAAACCGTGGAGCATCCCGGTAACGCTCCGGGTCCTGTACGATGCGAACGTACCGCTCTACTATTTAAGCTAATGCCCCGTTTTTAAATTATACCTGGAGACGGCGGGAAGTGCGCCCGCGACTGATCCTTGCAAGGGATCTGTGATCCTACTTCACCACGCCCCCATTTTATAAAACTGTGGAGCCAGGGAGATTTGAACTCCCGTCTACGCCATGCCATGGCGTCATCCTCCCACTGGACGATGGCCCCGTCTGCTTTTTTATTATACCACAAGCAGACTTACTTCGGAACGAACCCGCCTGTGGCCTTTACCCAGTCAACATCTGCTGGAGTGGCTAATCGATATCCAACTAGGCTTGCTCCATAGATAGATTTGAGGCGCATTTCTGGTGTAGCCCACTTAGGCATGGTCTGGATATGCACCCCGTAGGTACTGGATACGAAGTACTGAACTTCCTCTGAATCGTTTATTTCTAACGTAGGCATTATCCTCTTCCTTCTCCCTTCGAATTTACCAGTATATCATGCTTCGACGCTGTGTGGAAGTGCCCCCTCGGCCTCGCCCGTCTTTACTACAGGTTCCACTGGAATATTGGCCTTAGCCAGTGCAGCCTTTAGGGTAGCTACTTCCTTTAATGCCTGCCGTAATTGTTTCTTTGCGCGATTGGTAGGGGTACTAACTTTCTGCTGTAAGGTCGCGGCCCACTTCTCTACCACATCCTTGCGCAGTGCATATGCCTTCCCACCCCGTCTGGTAAGAGCACCAGCTACCTTCAATGTGCCATCCTTGATACGGGAGAATATTAGACTCCTGCTGGTATTGGAGATGACAGCTGCCTGCGCTATATCTACCAGAGTAGGCACATTCTGGTCTGTGTGCTGCTTGTGCTGGGAAGTATACAAAACTGGCTTTTTCTTCTTTCTGGAAGGGCCAGCCGTCCCTAATGCCTTCCTGCACTTGCTCAACAGATTGCTGTTGAATTTAATCCCCTTCCCCTTTAGTGCCTTATACTGGTCCTTGTGTGTCATGGCTGGGTGGGCTTTAACAAAATCGAATATCAATTGCTCAGTTGGATGCATCGTGTTCTTGGCCTCCTTTGCTTTGCTATTCTTGTTTTATACGCCGCGAACAATTAGACTAGAACGGGCTCCTTATGGGTATCATCCCCTCCGCCAGCTTCGCCGCCGTCGTCTTTGGGCTTTATAATAGTACCCAGTTTCTCACTCTTTTCAATGCGGTCGTCCACCCAGCCAAGTATCTCCAACTCATGCTCAATAAATTCTTTTTCCATACGTAGGTCGGTCAATGCTTTCATCTTACTACCGACAGACTTATATGTATATTGTACCCTATTGGCATCCTTCTCGTTGGCTTCCAGCAGTCCCTTGAGCTTACTGATAGCCTCTTCCTTCGACAAAGTAGCGGTACTCACTTGGTCCTCCTGTGTAAAAGCTCATCCACTATGGCTTCTACGAAGGTTGTGTCGTTCTTGATTTCGCTTATTAGCGGGTCATGCAAATCAGCGTAATCCACTATATATGCGGCCTCTCCTACACTTATCACAGCCCGTGTCCGCATCCTTTTTACCCCATATAATCCATTATAGGGAAACGCCATAGCCGCATCCCTAGAATCCAACTGTATGTATTGTACCTTAGGATGTTTCTGTTTCTCTCGCGGCAAGACTGATCTCCTTAGCCACCCGGACGTGATTATCATATTCGGATATGGCAGCTTGTATTCCAGCCATCGTATCCACCTGCCATTTTTGTTTTGTAACACCGGGGTCGTACTCTACTGCATACTGGTATTCGGCTAATGCTCTAGTCACTTCTATTTTATCTTCTCCACCAACTATATACAACCCATTTCTTAGAGCACCGGACGTATCGGCATCGACAGGCAGTAAGCACCTAACTGGCTTGCGTTCACCGATAAGCATGTCGTGCCAATGACTAGTTTGTAGGTCCAATAGGCTAGCTAATCTGGCCCTATTAAGCCAGTTCTTAACCACACTGATAGTATGCTGATGCAACAGCATGTCGTTCGGAACCATAGTTTCCCAGCTAGTATCGATCATGCTGCCTGGATCAAATCTAGTCCCATTAAGCAATTTAAGTGATCCGGTAGGTATGTTAATGCACTTGTGTATTGATGGGACATAGCAGCAGTGGGGATAGCTAGAATCGCCTTCTATCGTACGATGATAGATAGCCAGGATCATCCCCTGTCTATCAGTACTGTGTACCAACGGAGTGCCTGGGATCACTTGGGTCTTCCTCCTTTTTACATTGTTGTCGGTCCACTGTTTATTCCTGTCGATATTTTCTCTGATTGTGGCTATCATGTCCGCTATTTCACTCATGCGTTCTCTCCTGTTTGATAGATGGATAGATATTCATCATTATGACATAGCGCCGGGAGGCTACTCAGGCCGGAGACTTCCCTGCCCCCGGAGTGTCGCCACTTCCGGACCTCCACGGCGCTTTATACTACTCTTCCTTAAATTGAATCGTATTCTTCTCGCCTACACCAGAGACTTTACGTTCGTATTTGGCTAGGGCAGCTTCTATCGCTTTTACCGTATCAATTTGCCATTTCTGGACTGTCAGCTTGGGATCAAAAGTCATGGTACCTTTGATGTCGTCTTGATCATACCCGTTGATATCGGCACCTCTGTAGCTGTCATCTATGGAATACCCATCGGCCATGACCTGAGAAGTACCAGGATGGAATAAACACGGAAGCGGGTCCCATGTAGCTATCACATCCGTATCCAATTCCTTGCGTTTCCCCTTACGTGGCCAGTCAATCGGTGCCATGCGCAATAGGTGCAGGTATTTGGATCTCTCTGCTACCTTTCCTACATGCGTGACATTCAATTCCCTTAGATACATGTCAGGTGGCAGCACTTTATGCCAATCGTAGCTGATCATAGATGCTGGATCGAAATCTTTCCCATCAATAGTGTGGATGGCCCAAGCAGACTTGATCTTGACTTGAATCTCACCACTAGAGACATTGAAAAACTTGAGACGGTCAGACCCTTCTGTGCCGCCCTTGTGATAGATGTACAGGCGATCCCCGTCCATCAGTACTGGCGTACCTCGGTGCATGTGTGCCTCCTGTCTTTACTGTCTTTCTTAATTTTCCACCCCATGTAGTCCCAGGAATGTGAGGTAATTTGTCCAGGCTAATGTGCAAATTGCCAATGGCAAAAGCACTACCGAATCGAATATGTGGTAGGTTGTGCCATATTATGATCTTAAACTTCCTTATCCAACCCCTTTTGGGAATATGCATTGCTACTACATCCCCGATGGTAAGCTCCATAGAAAATCCAGCGGGAACCGCTCCCCTGAATATCTCCCGCCTGTTTCTGATCACCCGGATACGTTCATATCCCTGATTTACAAGCGTGAGATTATACCACATCTACGGGGTTAAATACGCATCCGCTGCTGCGTAAGCCAGTTCCTTGTATCTCTGTGCACGGCCATCGCTAATCCACCCATCGTGTTTGGCTACGATGGCGATATAAATGGCTCTAGCTAACCTATCGCGTTCTGTTTGATCTATATTAGACACGGACGACCCGTTTGGTCGTTCTACATACGGTTCAGTACGCGGTGAAGGTTGTGGCACATAGGTGCCATTTTCCTTGGCCTGAGCGATCCTGGCTCGTTCAAGCAGATATTTAAACTTAGGCAATGCCAGCGCAGTTATAATCCCAATGACCGTGATAACGATCATTGTCTCAATCAAGGTGAAACCGGATTCACCCTTCTTCCTGTTCATATTATCTCCTTACTCAGGGTGTTGTCTGGCGAATTCGTTGTAGGCATTGAGTATATTATTGATGTTCTGCTTAGCTACATGGGACCAATCCTGTGGATTCTGACCAGGATTATATTTCAGCCATACATGGTCATTTCGATCGGTTTGTCTAACCGGTCTGATGACCACTTGGAATCCAGGGCGCATTCTGACATACATATCCTTCTTGATCATTCCACCCATGCTGTTGATTAGGCATTCAGATGGTAATTTTCTATTCAATTCTACCCTAACATGATCTGCTCCTATTAAAGCACCCCAATCATTTGAGTCTTCCATGATGCTGAATACCTTAGTATTATCCTGTTCAACGTACATGTGCTGATAACGCGCATCATTGTGTACATACAATTCGTATGGTTGTATCGCTTCCCAAGATAAAGTTACTAGACTAGTCGGCTCAAAAGGTTGTCCGTTCAATAATCGCAGATTGCTTATGTGCTTAGCCACCAGAAGGTCAGATTCAGATGGGGTATATACCCATGCCCTTGGCGCATTATAATCTGGGTCGGCATCGGCATGATATACACAGATATATTTGGATGAGAGATCGAGTAGAGGCGTTCCTCTATGCATTATGCACCTCCACTCAGGAAATCGTCTATACTAAGGTTGGCCATGGACAACTTCGCGTCCCCGCGCTTGAGCAGGATGCCATCTTCCGTCAGGAACTTATCCTTACCACATAATTCTTGCACCGAATCGGCTCCGGTCTGGTCAACTTTTAGGAATTTAATCATGGTACCGACATTGGAGTTCTTGGGCACGATGTGATAATCCTGGAACGTCAGGACCACCTGCTTGTTATCGTATAGGTTGATATGCCCGATTTCATTCTGAGCCTCAGGCAGGGCAAACAGGTCTTCCCCGATCAGCATGGCGATCTTCTGTGCCTCATCGTGCCACAGTAGATTGAGCGGCTGGCTCTCCGGATTCTTGCCATTCTTCTCGTTATAGGTCACGTGCGCCATGACAATCGGTGCGATATGGCCAGCCTTGATCGCCATCCAGGGATTCTGCATCCGCCGCCGAATTCTGAGTTCGTGGTCTAATCCAAACCCATAATTCTCCATCATCTTTATCATAGGGGCTGGCTCTAAGGGCAACAGATACATATCCTCGGGCGGTCGCATCGGCTGTCCCTGGGCCATCAGCATGATATTACTCTGGTCAGCGATGAACGCGGCTTGCTTACCAATTTTATCCCCACCATCAACCAGGAACACGGCCCCATCGTATTCTAGCGCGTTGACCACACGGTATCCTCTTAAATCCCGAACGATCAGCAGCCAATTCAATGCTCCCACGACTGTATACCTCCTTTATACGGTGATGACGGATTTCTTACCGTCGGTTACTACTGCCAGCGGGTCGTTGAATATGTTGATGTTGTCTTTAAGCCGTTTAATCACCGTCTTAAGAGGCACCAGTACCCGTCCGTATGCGGATAGGTAGATCGTGTCCACAGTCGTTCTTGCATTAACCCTGCTCTTCATGAATCTATGCACTTTACTACCAATGTAATATCTGTACGTAGATAGATCGTCATAGATACACGGAAATCCGGCAAATACTGTGATATGCGTTTCACCAATCGGGAATGCGTATCCACTACGTCCACGCATATCGTCTAGTATGTGCTTGGCTAATTCAGCGGCAGTAAAGGTGTGCTTGATCGGCAGCATACCGCCATTGGTAGCCTTCATCCCATATGTATCTTCGTTTACTGGCTTGTCGGCAGCCCGTTTGATTAGACCATCTACATCAACCTGAGCTATACCCGGCCACTTCAACAACCGGAGGGTGGACGTGATAGCATTCACGCCCGTCACGTGCCACGCCTCCGATCCATTGACAACATACACCCTATTATAAGCGGTGTATACGCCGTTCATCTTACTTCTCTTCTTCTAGCTCGACAGGGAACACTTCCCCGAATGGGACCTTTGTTCCTTCCTTACCCTGATCCCCGATAACCGCCCAGATCACTTTATAGGGCGGAGCTTCACTGGGAAACTCCGTGTACAGATCGGTGAAGGCGATCAGCAGGTCTGGCCGCTTGCGTTCCTTCTCGATGTACTTGAACACCGGGACGTGAGACGTACCGCCTCCGCCCTTTAGCTCCTTCACGAAATCCTCGATCTTGGCCTTGCTGGCGATCCGGGCTACCTGATGTACCGCTGCGTCACATGCGATCACTTCAAACGGTGCCTGATGCACGTCACAGATTTCCTTGACGTCGTGTAGGAACACCGCCAGTTCGTGATCCGAAATAGATCCACTGGTGTCGATCGCGATGATGATAGACCCCCGCTTCATGCGGACCCGGCCCGGATAGGGTATGCCCATCCGACGGGACGGCTTCTTCATCGTACGCCGGAACTTGTCAGACGCGATCTTGGTGCCCACGAGGTTACGCAGCTTCTGATACCACTTGGGCTGCATATCCTTCTCCAGGCTGTCCAGTAGACGTTTCAATTCACCGGGTAGTTCTCCCCGATTCCGATTCAGAGCGTTGATCATCGCTTGCTGAGCCAGCTGTTGGGTGGACTGAGATACGGACCCCCACTGCGAATGGTCCTGCGGATCTTTACCCTTTACCCCCAGCTTATTGAGTAGGTCCTGCATTGGATCTTGACCCTTCGGCTGTTGATTCCCACCACTCTGCCCCGGTTGCTGTCCCTGTTGACCCTGACCCTGCCCGCCCTGGCCACCTTGTCCTTGACCCTGACTCTGGCCTTGCTGCTGACCAAGCTTGGTCAGGTCGATACCCTTCTTGTCGATCTTATCCATCAGGAGCTTGAAGTATTCTTCAAACGACTTCCCCTCATCCAATCCCAGATCCTTTGGCTGCACGAACTTACCGCTCTTAGATAGAGGGTGATACGTCGCCAGATCAGCCGCGAGGTCAGCTACGGCATCATACTGCTTCATGTTACCGGTAATGATCCTCTTCCGATCAGGGTGAAACAGGGCCAGATGCACAATTTCCCCGAGCATCTGCGGCACACATTCATCGTCCATGCCGAGCAGCTTCTCCGGGTTATATTCGAGCGATTCCCCACGCAGACGTGTGGCGGATTCCATCTGATCATTCTCGATCTTTTTGGTATATGCCAGAGGTCCGATCATATGCTTGTTGTCACGTATGATACGGAACAGGATCTGGCCTAGCTTGTCGTTATCAGACATCCCGTTGCCCCCTTTGCTTAGCGGTGTTCATGTTTAAGCTTCCTTTTGTTTTCTCGTCTAAAATGCTTGGTAATCTGTAGGTCTTTATACTCTTCCTTGCTATGTTCAGGTCTGGTGATATACAACGGGTCAGCTAGCAAGCCGGTATGTCTGGTTAGTTCATTAGCTATATCTGGCAACGATAGCATAGTTCTATTATACACCTGGCCATCGTGATCGACATATCCCTGTGTGGGATCCAAAGATCCTATTGCGGTAAATATCTGATCTTCTTGCTTCTTAATACGCTTAAGTCTGATTGAACCTGTGCGTATGTCGGTTATATACCACCAATCGTTACCTATTGCTACAGCTAGGCGTGGGTCATTATTACTACCGAATCTATCCTCGGTATATGTCCCGAATCTTAGTCTGGTATTTAGTTTCTTCATAATTCCGTACCTAGTTTACGGGGGCTAACTAGGCGTGGAAGTGGTAAGCACAGCAAGTGGAACACTGCCCCTCCGCCACAGAGTCCGCTTTTCACCCCGTCGGGCTACTTCGGTAGGACCCATCCGTTTCTCATAAGCCTTCAACACTCTACGTCTAATGATAAAATGAGGCAATGCCATGATCTTATTAGTCTTGCAATATAATGGATCATAGAACATCCATTCTTTGTCAGCAAGCATCTGTTTATATGCTGGACTCCATTCTTCTGGTCTCTCTATAAATTGATAGTGGTCCTCAGCCTCTGGTGGGACGCCCCATACTATGATGTCACCGCCACGCTGATTGATTCTCTTATCATGTTTGGTTACCCTGATGCGCCAGACCTTTCCATCCGGAGTACGTACAGATCGCCCAGATACTCTGTTCCCGCTCCAGTGCATGCCAGAACTGTGATTTACTCCAAATTTAAGCATGATTCCTTGGGATCGGAAGTAACAACTGCGTCTCATCCTGGGAGAATTTATTATTCCATGCGAATGGATCAAACAATAACCCGACATTGTTATTGATCACTGTTTCTACCATATGACGATTACATAAGGAACTCATATTATACTGCGGTATACGATGTCCATAAGCTGGAAACTTGGGAGCCATACCACGATATACATGCACGTAATGGTCACTCAATACTCCACAGAACCACTTACGACCTACCCGGAATTGAAATCTACCGTCTTTCCTCTTTTTGATCTTGATTTTATGCATGTCTGATGACCAGGATATTTTCCATGCCGTACACTCTCCCACCTTTGTCAGATGGTCCTTTAGGATGATCTTCCCATGCTAATGGATCATTCAATAAATCAACATTTTTCGTGATCAAGTCACACACCAACGATTCCAATAGATACTCGGCTCTACCATGTTCACCGCGTCCGTGACGTATTACCACAGAACTATAGTGTCCATCGTATGTTGCATGGTACCACTTACCAGTATGTTCAATTTCATAGCGGCCACTGCGATTGGTAATTTTCATGATGCCAGGCGCATCCGTTTATTAGGATACGGACGCAGGGCGGTGTCTCATAAGTATAACCTAAGCCCTATTGCCTTTACTACGAGATTTGTGTGCAACGGTTCAATAAACGGCCCCAACAAATCTCAAAACTAGCAAGAAGCTTTATACTGCGTCCCATGCAATTCTAGCAAATTTAACAAAACTGTGAAGGAATTTATGAAGACGAGGGCCAGGGATCTTTCGATCCCTAGCCCAGGTACTGCTTGATTACTTACCGACCCTGGGCCAAAGCATTTTTAGTACACCACTCACGCCACTCCTTCGCAAGCTCCTGGAATTCCTCCCTGTGCTTGGCGAAATTGGAGTAACACGCCTTGATCAGAGCGATCCTGATATCCTCTGGCAGGCAGTGATACAGGTTCGTGATCTCCTTGGCGTATTTCTTTGCATTCTTGGCCACCTTCTCCCAGAATACATACAGGAGGTCCACCGCCACGTCGTGGTCGTTGCCCCCGAACTTCACCTTCTCTCCCTTCATTGCCTGATCCAGCAACTCCTGGAGACGCTTGTCATTGAGAGACTGGTAGATGGCCAACGCTGCCTCAGACCCTGCCGCACCCGACAGGACTGCCAGTGCCGTATCCCGGTCCATCTTATCCATGATCCCGACTTCCACCAACTCCGAGCACACCCGCAGTCCGTCAGGGGTCAGGGTCTGCATGATCTTGTTCTTGATCGGCTTGACCAGCCCCTTATTCATCCGTCCCGCAGCCGCGATTACACGTGCAGAGATCGGCTGGCCACCCCGAGAGCGGTACTTGCCAGCGGCCCAATCCCGCCAGACTTCCAGATCGTACCCAAGTTCTAGCACGATGCTACGCCGGACGAGCGCAATGTCGAGGTCCGTGACCTGGTATCCCTCGTCAGCCGGGTTAGCCGTCTGCACCACCAGCCAGCCGGTGGGCTTGCCAGACTTCTCATCTGTCCCGAGAGGTCGTTTGACCTCACCCAGGGTTCCCTCAGAGAGGAACTGCATCCAGGTGTTACGCACCTGGAGGTCCAACCGCGTAACCTCATCCATGATGAAAATCCCGTTGGGGGACTGTTCCATGGCCTTGAGGAATCGGGGCGGCAGGAACCGCGTCACCATTTCCTTGGTCTTGCCATCTGCAGCAATCATTTCTTCCTTGAACGGCAGTCCGATCAGATCCGAGGGTTCCATCCCCGTCGCATCCAGATGGATGTACGGGATACCCAACTCAGCAGCAATCTGCTTGGGGATGGCCGTCTTACCGATTCCCGAATGCCCGTAGGACATGATGTTCATCCACGGTGCATCCGTTGCACAGAATCGGATTACGTCCTCATACTGTTTGGCGTCCACTCATTGCCTCCTTGAAGGTTGGTTTCCCAGGTCCAGTCATTATCCTAATTTAGTAGAAGACAACCAGCGCTTCATCCATGAGACAGCGTCCGTAGCTGGAATAAGCACCTTGTCACCATACAGGAGTTGTTCATCCGGCATTGCTACCAGAGATTCCTTATATGGATAGTAGGTGTGTTCCTGATCCTCACCTGCCCATTGTACCTTGCCGTTCACATTCTTTACATGCCATGGCCTGAACTTGACGTTGGTCACCATTTCAACACCCTCGAAGCCGTCAAATAACAGCCCCTTGGGATGTGGGACCTTAGTAATAACTCCCTGCCTCAGTTGACCCCTCCGATCCAGACCAAATAGACCGCAGTCTATATTAATCTGGATCATACCTTCCTCACCGGTAATGGGATCCTTCTGAGAAATGTAATCACGCGCACATGCCTTGTGGCAAGTGCCATACCGGACTAACATTTCCTTGACCGGTTTGACTTCCTTGACGATTACATACTGGACCGTATCCTTAACCCGCTTAATCACCAACCCCAGTTTGCAACCGAACATCTCCATCGGTTGCAATTTATCCAGGTCAGCTTTGGGCTTACCTTTACTTTTTGGCATTTTTCTTGGCCCCCTTTACTGGACCGTCCAGGCTGTCGGCTAAATCGCAGATGCCTTTCCACCGTTCCCATCTTGCGATAATAGACTGGGTTACCCTCTCAGTCTCTTCTATCATCTGCGCATCCGTGAGTGTCCTCAATGGAACTTGCCGATACCATGGCCAACGCCTCGGTGTCATTATGTGTCTCTTTACGGTTCCCTTGCCCAGGACTGTATCATTGTCTTGTATGTTCTTACTCCTGCGTTTATTAGCAGGGATAAACACCTTTACGTCCCAATGCTCACATTCCATACCATCTTGGTCGTGCATTACTACTCGATGATAGGTTGCCATGTTATTGCTTGTTCAACGCACCGACGACGGTGGTCTTATCCTGGTAATCCTTGCAGTTCCCGTTGATAGCCGGGTAGATTTCTACCTCGTAGCTAGTGGTCGGCTTGGCCTTGGCGGTGGCCACCAGGTCAATTTCATTCTGAGTAATTTCCGGGTGACGGGTAGCAATAACTGTCATCACATCCTTCCAGCTACGGGATGTGCCACCATTCTTGATTACCCTAAGTCCCAAGTTACCGGTTTCTACGTCTTCCATCTTGTCGATGGCACCCTTGAGTCTATCAATTAGGGTCTTTAATTCTACTGATCCGGCTGATAGTTCTAGATACCGAGTCAACTCGCTCTGTGAAACCACTTGTGGCCTCCTTTTAGCGATATCACTGTGGGATGCGGCGCTGATTGCTCATCGCCGCGTCGTTTTATACGCGCTGACGTGTCCGCTTTAGTGGGGAAGGATATACGTGGCGATTGCAGATACGACTATTAGCAATGGGATAGCCCCCATATAGACCCGCAGGGCTCCCCTTAGCGTTAATCCTTCGTCACTCATGTTCCCAAACAAGAATCGGCAGGTCTTATCTAATGGGCCAGGAGGGCATTCTATGTCCAAGCAGGGAGAGCACATATTTCGTGGGCTGAACGTTTTAAAATGTTTGCCGCACCGATAGCATGTCCCAGGTGGCGTGGTAAATGGATTTGACGCGTATCCTTTAGATCTGGCCCAATCCGCCTCGAATTGTTGAAAGGTCTTCATCAATTATCGAACCAAAACGCCATGCGGACATCCTCTGGATTCTTAGCCATGTCTTTTAGCTTGGGTAGGATCTGCTTAATAAATTGATCACAACTGTCTCCGTATTTTTCATCCCAACTGATCTGTATATACTGGTCAATGCTTATAGCCCTGCTAGGAAGACTGGCATATCCTTCTTCTGTGTAAATTTTAATATTGGGGCCAGCCACTCCAGCACTGTATGTCCTGGGCGTTCCACCCTTTTTCTTCCATTGCTCATAAGTAATATCGTCCACCACGCCGGTATGCTTGGTGACTTGGTTCCAGTCAAAATCTAGCAGTTCCTTGAGGGTGAACCAGGAATGGGAGTGCCCGTCCTGTCCCCAGCGCTCGCTCTCTTTCTTAACATGGGCGCTGGCATCAGCGGGTAATCCACGCTGGCCACCGATAACGTTGAACCCATCACCCGTTCTAATACCAGCAAATCCTCTACCATTTCGTACGTCAGCCAGAATGGCAAATAGAGAGTAATTGCGCCAGATTTCTAATTCATCCACAAACGTCCATTTTCCGCCTTCCTTTACTTCGGTAAAGGCATGAATATCACATCCGATGGCTACTGCCCTCCTTTTATGCCCGGTAATTTTACCGAGGTTGATCTATAGCCCTTGGGTCTGGGACTGACGAACAATGGGTCGAATAGTAGAGTGGCATGTTTGGTGATCTGAGCGAGTAACTGATCTACAGACATTAATAGTGCGCCCGCGTCAGATAGATAAATCTGGTCCGTAATTAATGGACCAGATTTACTGCGCCAATGCTCGACACGCTCTGGTTCAACATCATCATCTACGTTCCACCATGACAATTTTACCCCCTCATGTCCATCTGTAAGATAAGGGCTACCGTTGGCGGCGCTGATGTATATATTGGCTTGCAACGTACTCTTACCGTTTTTGTCGAATACACGTCTTGTTACGGTAGCGCCATTCTTTGTGATCGTGTCCCTAGATACGCCTTCTGCGATAGCAGCTGTCGTAATGATTTTAATCATATCTGGTTTAGATACTGTTTTCTCTATCCGGTTCATCCCACCGCCGCTACTGATACCGATATTATCATCGAATTTGTCTATCCTAAGTAAAATCCTGTTATAAGGCTTGGGGACGCGGTCCATCGTAATAGACAGGTCATGGAATGACACATGCCTGACTATAAAGATATCGTTTGAACCTTCAAATCCAACTCCAAATTGCCGTCCACCATACAGGATACCACCGAAAGGTTTAATCTCCATTAATCTCCTCCAACCAAAGGTATATCGTTCTGAGTCAATGCTGGCACACCAGGGGCCGTTTCCACCAATTCTGCATAATCTCTTCCAGATTCGTCCTGTTTCACTGCCAGCGGATCGAATACGATGTTCTCGTTCCCAGTCAACAGATTCAGAAGGCGATCTAATGTCATGACCTGATTGGCCGTGATGTCTTTGTGCAATCTCGCCATCGCGCTGGGCTTGGTGGTGTAGATTCTAACCTGCCCGTTCTTTAAGGCTACTTGCCACAACTTGCTCTTGTATTCAAGCATCAGATAGATCGGCCCGGCACGCTTGAAGTGCGGAGCGATGTACAACTTCATTTCTTACCTCCCTTTTTCTTTGGTACGTCTATAAATTCATATTTGTATCCAGGTCCAGCGTCGGTATTGATTGCCAATGGGTCAAATAGCAGATCGTATATACCGTCTATCCACCCCACTACATCCTGTAACTTGGCTATCTTCCCGCGTTGTAAATCACGATTGAATGTATTAATGGCCTTTGCATCAAGCCGGTATAATTTGGGTTTCTTACCCAGGGCCATAGACCACAGCCGATCTTGTACCTTGACCAATAGAGTTGTAGAGCATGGATCAGCTTTGTCTATTGAACCGATCAGATAGATTTCAACTCCCTGTTTCATTCCATACTCCTGGGGAGCCGGGTCCACGCCACTACCCCGGCTCCCCTCGTAGAGTTACGACTTAGTTGTCGTCGTCTTCCTTCTTATCTTCTGCAGGGGCCTTGGCCTGTGTTGCTGGCTGGTTAGGCTGAGCCATTTCTGCAGCATTCTTCGCTCTAGGCTTGGACTCCCAGGTTGGCAGATGGCTAATATCCAAGAAAGGGATACCGCCGCCACCGCTGCTCCCACCGCCGCCACCCATCATGACCTGGGGCAGTACACCATTCCACTGTCTAATCGCTTCCATCCTAACCATCAACGGAGTAATAGCAGCCTGCTTGAGTCGCAGACCCTCGGCTTCCGCCCTATACTGTGCAATCTTCTGCTCGGCCTCGACCTTGACCTGCAACAACTTATTCTGTGCCGTCATGACTTCCTGTGCAGCAACCTGCTTGGCTTCAATGGCCGCAGCAAATGGCTTACTAAACTGGAAGTCGGTAATATACGTTTCAGTCAGGGTGACATTAGCCCTGCTGAGCACGGCGGTCAGGTGGTCGTGGAAATTCTGTTTGACCAGTTCCCGCTTGGTGATCAGTTCCTCAGCCGTAAACTTGGCAGTGGCGGCCTTGAGTGCTTCCTGCACGGCAGGGTGCACAATCTTCTCAACATAATCCATGCCCACCGTCTGAAACAACTGCGGAATGGCAGCAGGGACGGGAGAGAAGTTGACCGTCATCTTGGTAGACACTTCCTGCAAGTCTTTGGATGCCGCAGAAGACTCAAATTCAGCTTTCTGAGTACGGACGTCCATTTCATAACAGGTCTGGATGAATGGGGTAACGAAGTTCAATCCCTCATTCAGGGCCACTGGACGGACACCCTTGACACTATCGAATACGACTCCACGGTGACCGGCACTGATAACCACCACGGCAGACAACACCGTAGCGATGGAACCGAATATCAGTAGATTAACTCCCAGGATTCGGACACCAGCCAGAACGTCAACCGCTTCCTTCTTATCGTCGTAGAACTTACGCCACTTGGTAGCAGTGATGCCGAGTGCGACAACCACCGCGAGGAAATACCACATTCTCTGTCCTCCTTTACTTTTTTGTTTTTACTTGCTTCCTTGATCGTCTTTCTTTTGTTCCGGTCCTGTCTTTCTGTCCTTCCATACGTTGAATGATATTGCTAGGTACAACAGTAGGAGCACTATCAGGAACTCTCCTAGTCTCATCGGTAATTACCTCCGGTTTTCCATGCGTAAGTGTCTGTAAAGCCTCATGCGCCACGGCTAACATCTTGATATCAAAAGACAATGCATTTCCCATTTGTTTTATGCGATCGGCCAATTCAATCGTCCGTTCCATGCTGTTCTGTCCTGGTATGGATTCAATAGTTTTAGCAACCTCTGCACACAGATATGACATATGTTGAGCCACGGTTTTGGCAGATGACTTAGCCTGGCTAAGCTCGATTTCTTTGTACACTGTTACCCCCATGGTATGACTAATTGGTCTCCCATACCTAGCGATTTATCAGGATGTTTGGCAATGGCAAACGGATCTAGGAACATGGCTGCATTCCTTACTATTATGCCGTGTATCTTGTTCAACGGGATGAGCAATGTGCCATGCAATGCTACCCCAAATCCACATAACCTGATATCCAATCGTTTACTGGATGAAAACATGTTTCTATTGATGACACCGGCCTCATTGTTTATTTTCCAGAGAAATCCATCTGCGCTGCCTTGACTAGGAACACCCACGGCCTTCATATCATATATGTGTCCATCGAATGCCACACCTGGATTCTTGTGCTTAAGCCGTTTGGCATACCAGTTATGTTTTATCTTAACGAAATGCATAGACATGTCATCGGGATCTACATAAGATAACACCCACAAATCATGTATGATCCTACACATTAATACGCCGCCATAGGGTTTTGACGCATTCCATGGTTTGATGACCCTGATTTTAACTGGTATCTTTGTAGTCATATTATCTCTTCTACCTTGTAGGGTATTGTCATCGTCCTATTCTTACCATTGGCAGTATCGGTTTCCTTCCAGGCCAATGGATCACAGATATAACCGATGTGTTGATTTATTATCTCTATTAATTTATCCAATTGTAAGCACCAATAGAACACGTGGTCATTTTTGATCTTCTCATATAGTGACCCAGATGGGCTAACCCCCTCCCATCTATCATAGTCAATAGGCTCCGTAACGTAGCTAGCCTTGCTTACATCGGTAAACCTAAATCCCTCTGGATTGAATCCAACCACTGCCATGATCTTGCCCACCTTTACTATCAGTGCAGGCATTTGGGCAGTCTCAGTTATGTGGGCAGTATGAAACTCCACCTTTGGAACAGACGGTGGAGCCTGTCCATCCATTGCGCCTCCTTTGCTTTATACGGCGGCAGATATTATTGTTCTGCCTTCCGATATATGTTCAGATTGACAGTCACACCATCATGACCGGGTATTTTGATACCCGACCCAGATTTAGCGATCATAATTGTCTTACCTGATGCACTGGGTCCGATCTTCTTGCTGAGATCGACCTGGATAGTTAGAATACTTCCCTTTACATTTACTGATACATTCTCATCGGCCATTTGTAATCCTCCTACGCGATTAGCTGCTTTCTACAAAGAATTATACACGCGAGGTAGTTACTCACTGATCGTGGATGGAATAGACGCGATCAACCTATTGATCTTATAGATCAGATCAATCTTGGCTGTTATAATCTCTTGTATCTGCTCCTGTAGTCCATGATCATTCATTCTGGATTGAACATCCATCAATTTGTCCAATCCACCGTAGCCAGATAAAGTAGATCTTACCTGACTCAATTCTGTGCGTAATTCGTCTGGGCTGATTAGCACTACTTGACTCGCCATAATTATGCTCCTTGTCTGATCATCTGAGGGTGGTCACCACTTGGTAGACCAACTCTCCACGCCCGGTATCTATTAACCTTCTTCTTACCCCTCTTCATACCTAAGATATTGCGACTAAATCCGTACATCAGAGCAAACCTATTGGGACGCCACCGTTCGGTAGGCAATTGCCAGTCATCGTGATCATTTTTATGGAGCGTATTCACTTCTTCTCCACTGGAGAACGACCAGGAATAGGCAGCGTGATAGTATCGCGTCCATCCTTACCGTCAACGGCCAGTGGATCGAATAGGATCCCAATATTCTGTTCCAATAGATCGGTCAACTGACGCAATGGCATAAACTGGTGTAAGGAGCCGCGCTTGATAGCCTCATATTTGTCAGTCCTAACCAATTTGAATATTAGAGAGGACTTATCCTGACTGATCCCATATAGGGACCACACCTTGTCGCCAGCTTTGACGGCGATCTCATGAAAGAACTCTCCTGACCTACCTAGATTGGTCAGGACATTTACTTCTACTACCGGTCTGTCCATAGTTCCTCCTGTGGTTTAGAATCCCTACGGGAAAATGGTTCCGTTGAACGACGAGGTACTTCCCTTAATCGGTTTGATATAGGGTAGCTATCTCACCGGGTGGCCAGTCTCGGAGAGTCACTTTGCGATCCTCGTATGCCAGAGGGTCCAAGAGTGTATTGATGTTGGCCCGAACCGTAGCCATGATATTAATTACCAACGGCAATGCCGGGTCTGTCTTAACCAGACCGCCTTTATCATTTACTGAACTACCGTCTTCCTTCAACTCAACAAAATCGATATCAGTGATTGTAGATGAGACTCCATCATTACTACTCATCATTACTTTTTCAGGATCTTTATTGAGGATTGGACCATGCAAGGTAACCTGCAGACCGAATGAAGTTTTAACCGCGCCCTGCACTTCCCAATGATGGCCTCTATTGTCCATCACATACATGGGATGGTGCATGGATTGGAAACTCATTACAAATCTGGTTTCTTTGCCACCCACTTTGGTATTGATCTCAGCCGGTTTGGATATGTCCAACATGGCCGGTTTAACCAACAGTTCTTTACCCTTGAACCAATCTCTATAATGATCGGCAGGGAGGAATTTAGACATTTTTCTTTAACCTCATCTGTGTAGCATTATCGTACCCCTGTTGTTTAGTCCATGCCAGAGGATCCATGATTTCACCCAATCTTGACGCAACAGTATCAACTACGGCTGTCAGATCGATACAACCGTGTGGCAATTTGTCTTCTAAATATCCGTCACGTGTTATGGTCATGGCCGCTCCATTCGGGTCTATACGCATGCACCTGTACACTTTGCCATTGATCGTGGCAAATAATTTAACGACACCGTAACTGTGATGCAAGTATAATTTGATCTCAGGCCGATTATTCATCTAATCTGTCCAGGTCCTTGAAGATCGAAATAGCAATACTACGTAGTCCACGATCAGACAGTTCACCATCGGGGTCACGGTGATCGATGATCATCTTGTGGTCACATTCGAATTGCATGCCATCGATGTTAACTATAGTGACAAATTCGTCATCAGACGCCACATCGACCGTGTGTTCCTCCCCCTGATGCGTGAAGGTCATCTATCCTCCTTCTGCTTGTTCTTACGCTGTAATAACACCGTTTTGATTTTCTTCCAGGTATCCATCGTCCCTGGATCGTCAACTTGATATACGATGATCCTGGTCGGTGTAATACGGTAGAAGAACTCGATGTAACCGTGTATTGCCTTGCAGATGCCATATCCGGTATAGTCGTTTACCCATGCATCAGCATACTTACCTATCTTACCCATACGGCCGTTAGTAGTCTTAATCATATGATGCATCAGCTGCGCACCCAAATATTCTGAATCTCCACCACGTTTCTCGATGAAATCACGCAGGAATTCTGTTATGTCGGGCAATACGCCACTCTTGCCAACTTGTGGATAGCCATCAAAGTGCCTATACAATAGTACATCCCATTCTTTCAGGGGCCTCGTATCATCTTCATACACCCCCAATTGACAGCGTGTTGACATTACTGCACGTCTTCTTTCTTAATGACATCAAACTTTTTCAATTGCCGTTGTACATTGTCATATTGCTCCTTGAGGTTATCCAGTTGATATCTTGCCGCAATGATGTGTGACCAGACTTGTGCCAGGACGCGTATCTTGGCAACCGTCTTTTCCAGATCATCGGCAAATTTGTTAAGCATACTGGATGGATCGTTAGAATTCTTAATGTAACTGGGCAGGTCATCCAACCATTTCGCTACTTCTATCGATTCATCTGGTATCATGATCTCTCCCGAGGTACGAGTTGATTCTCTAAATCCACCTGATGTTTAGATGCACCAGTGACCAGCATGCGAATCTGTTCTAGATTAGTGGCCAATAGATGCAGAGCAGATTCGATGGTGATGACCTTATTATTGGCTTTAAGGGCCTGTATCTCAGCCTTAGCTTCTTCACTAACTAGCTCAACTCGTATCGGATCATTAGCCGCCGTATCTGCTGCCAGAAAGACATATGCATCGCCAAATTGAAATACGACGTCTACAGCCAAGGATTTTATTCTCCCTAGGGCATACAGGACTTTAAATTCAACCATGTTACCAGTCCTGCTCGTCAGTCATTTCATCCAAAACGACCATGGTATCATGCATGTGAGCCAAACAATATACTTTGGGTAGACCCTTCATCAGCATGCTAACCTCCTTGGTCAGTGGTGCTTGGTGCCATACTGATCGATCCTCATTGTAGACCAGCACCTGCGCGCCGTTCGGATCGGTAGTATGTAGGCTGACCTGGACCTTGACGATAAACTGCTCCTTGTTGACGTGTATCTTCATGATCCCTCCCCATAGACATCAGCCTCATTCGGATTTTCTATATCTTCCCATTCAGTATCATCAAATTCGTAATCTAAGCAGCTATCACATATGCCACTACGATTGGTATGTAATTGGCCACAATCTATACAATGCTTCTCATTAATCGTGTGTACATGTTTACAACTAGGGCAATTGTATACTGCAAGAGTGTCTACCATACGCGTAACTCATCAAACTCAGGGAGCTTAAACACCAGACGCCCCTTGATAGCCTTGTCGTTCTCCATTACCATGGGATCATAGGCATAATTTTTCACCCTATCCCAAATGTCTTGGGCAGAGAATGATGCAGATTGCGGACCCAAGTAGTAGTTGCCATCAAGACATTCGTGTATCGTGCCCCATCCTGCCACTCCGTAAAGGTGAATATTACGTACCGTCGGCTTGAGATTCAACTGCAATTGGATGTGTTCCAATCCCTTCTCTAACCAGATACGCCGTGATCCAACTTGAGACACGAACCACCAGCTACCATAGACACGCACACAAAGGTGTCCATTGCCGATGCACACCGATAATTCCTGGGTGATCAATTGCTGTACCATTCAAACACCCTCCTTTTACCGTAGTATGGCATCGTTCGCCTGTTTTTCTTACGGAAGTACAGTTCTATTTGTACTGCCTTCTGTCCTGGCATTGTAGGTGGATGAGCGCCTTCATGCAAGGGGTCGGTCAATTGCCACAAGTCCCGCTTGATGGCGCTCTTTATTGTCTTTAAGCTATACTTTGGTGTATCACCATCCTGCTTTAAAGTGCCAACCATACCACGGCATTGAACCCAATTTATCGATTTGACGATTCTATGACTATTAAATACAAGTTCCTTGCCTATACGCTGTAGCATCATACCCCGTTCAGCTATCCAATCAACCATCCACCATGAACCGGGTAGGACAACTACTAGCTTACCCCAGTGGCTGCTGTTGCCATTGATTTTAAATTGTAGTCTTGCCATGATTGCAGGGATGGCGGTTGCCCGCCATCCCGTTACTCCGCCATCGCCTTGTACAAGGTTCTGGCCTTGCGGTGCCGGATTGCCTTGGAGATCTCGGTATAGGCCCAGATCAACCACAATTGGATGGGATTCATATCCGGATTCATCATGCGGTACAGGCCATAGGGCCGGTACTTGATGTCAGTGTCCATGTTCCTCCTTACGCTTCCAGGTTGAACATCTTTAAATCCTTGTCCTTCGGTTCCTCTTCCCGTTCCCCGTATTTCTCCAAGGCGCTGTTGATCGCGGTCACGATTTCTGCCGTCCTGATGAGAGGCCGGTCCATCTTGCCCATCACCATGATCTCTCCCCAGGAATGTCGTTTCTGATCGACGTAGATCGACCAGTCGATATCGATCATATCATCAACCGGATTGAGGGGCTGACCATCAAATCCTACGAACGCAACCCGTTCCTGAAAGAAGGTCTTACCGGATTCAGGATCAAAGAACCTGTATCCACCACCAGTGTCCTCATGGATACCATCAAAGATCACAACCTTCATCAGATTGTCCACGTTACGCTTGTACCGATGTAATACCGGTGTGCCAGGCATCATTGTTTTGTTCCTTCGTTCTTTAGATCAGACGTGAACAACATGGCAAATGCCAGGAATCCCAGGCCATACACGTATACGCCGACACCAGTAACTGCCAGTAGATATGCTACCCTGACCGGTCGTTTAAACGAGAACGCCTCTACATTAACGTGGCCTTTAATGTTGAATCGCATCTTATTCCTCCTTGGGCGGAATGGTGATTCGGTTGGTACTCCGCCCAGAGTACAGCGGATCATTGATCAACAGGAAGTGTTTATCTACCCGTTCTATTTCGTCTCTAATCTGTTTGAGTAGCGCTCCCTTGGGAGGATGCTCATCTTCTACCAGGGCCAACTTACCGTCGGTTCCCCATTGTGGGAGGTACCACTTATTCGCAAATTTAACATACAGGCACATGTTATCAATATCCATTACCCATTCTGGCTTCTCATTCATAGAAAATACACCGGTTGCTGGCGCAGTACCTGTCTGATCAGCATGGGTGTATTACCAAATTTGGCGACACCATGGTACGCGGCATTCTCAAAGCTAAGGAACACGCCATACAGTTTGGTTCCCTTGATCACGACAAACTTTCCATTATGTTTCTGTAGTAACTTGTTCTTCATGCGATCGTATGTGCGGATCTCAACATCCAGGGGTCCAGGTACATCCGGTGCCAGTTCAAAACTGACCACTTTCAGCATGTTTCTCCTGGCGATGTTGATGACGTACTTCTTTAACCGCCTAATTGCAGCCTGTTGTCTCTTGTTCATGCGAATATCCATTCTATGTCGGTAACGTGTACATGTACGATCTTGCCATCATCCCCTTCTACCTTGACTTCAATGTATCCGGTAGGCGACATAAACCCGGATATGATCTGCCCGGTGTGTTCCCCCTCTAGCTGAGGTTGTGACCGTAGGAACCTAATCCTGCGTTGTGACTCAGGCATTCACCCTCCTTTAATCGTTGGAGAACTTGCAGACCTCAAGGATCTCCTTCACCGGTACAACGGGTTTCCCCTTGTGAAGGACCTTGATGAGCCGCACCATATTTCTGATCTGGCGTCCATTCATCGGCATATCGGCCACAGGACCCAATGATTCATTCACAGGTACTTCTGCCTGCTTAAGCATCATAGTCCAGATTTTCAAACGGGCTTCCTTCTCCAGATCGGGGTACGTCAACTTAATCGTGATACGGGACCTGAATGCCTCGTCGATCGTCTCAACCCGATTGGTGGTCAGAAACAATAGCCCCTTATAGTAATCGAGCAACCGCAGGAACACCCCTACGATGGCGCTCCGCTCGATGTTCTCGTCCCGTTTGGCCAGGAAGATGTCTGCCTCGTCTAGAAGGAGAACCGCATTCCACTTTGTTACCCGTCGGAAGATACGCTGCAGATTTCGTTCGATGGATTCGAGATCCAGCCCCAACTCACCCACGGCCACGGCATACAGTGGGCGCTTGGTGTATTCGGCAAAGACCTCAGCCGTCAGGGTCTTACCGGTCCCTGGCCGACCGTTCGCTAGAATGATCATCCCGCCGTGCTTTCCTTTCAACATGTCACCAAATAGGGAAGAGGTATCAGCCGTAAACAGGCTCTTGAGTAATTTCGCCTTCTCATCTGGCAGGACCAGACGCTCAACTGCCTTAACATCGAAAGTGCCGGGCCGCAGGTCGTCCACATCGACATACATATACGCCTTATGATCGATGGCAAATACCCTGATAAACGGGAGATTCTGTTCCATTGGGCGGTTGGGGATAACATCCTCCGGATCATCGTCAATCTCGTGTTTCGTCTCCAGTTGCCGCTCCAGGATCACCCGGCGCGGACTGGTCTTATCTCCCAACTCAATTGAATCTAGCATGGTCCAGAACATGAACCCACCCAGATTTAAGGCCGGACCTACACATTCTTTAACCGTACCAGCCGGACCGTAGTTGTCGATGGCTTTGAGACACCGCGCCCGATATTCCTCAATATTAGTCTGGAACATACGCAAACCGACCATATCCAGAATCTTCTCTACCGTATAGGACGCGCTTCTGCCATTACTATCGTTAAAGTGCCGGTCGGTAACGTACCACCGCCGCGTATAGTCGATATTAACGATGTGCAACGGGGTAGACAGAGTGGTATAGGTACCGAACATGCCAGTCTCGTATTCGGCATCTAGATGGATCGGGTACCAGCGCCCGTTGAGGAAGATCTCGGCATTCAACTGGCCATTCTTACCCAGCTTGTTGATCGCATATTCCAATTGAGCCGGATCGGTAATCACCATCTTATGGATATCTGGATCGCCGTTCAAGGTTTCCTGGATGACGAAGTAGTCACGCCTGCCCAGGTCAAACTTGAACATTGCTTTGATGAACCAGTCTTCGGCCATGTTCACCCTGATTACCGACATGATCCTATTGTTCCCATTCATGCACTTTTTGATGTGCGCGATCTTCTTTTTATTGAGACCTTTGTACAGTTTCTCCAAATCGGAATTCTGGACAGTGATCTGCACCACATCATCTTCCTTTGTAGCTACTGGCACATTGGGCATGAGCATAGGCGCGGCCTTACCAAGATTGGACATCAGACCTCCAGTACGACGTAGCGTGGGTTGTTTATATCACTTCCTGGGTTTATCACTCGACATTTTCCTACTGTATAATCGGCTGGTCTGTGTGAATGTCCAACCACTAGGTAATCAAATTCTGGTGCTACGAAGTCCATCCATCGGGCTGGCGCAGAGAACGGATTGTCAGCCATAGGGAAGTGTGTAAGTAGTAACTTAGGCTTACCAACGGCGAACGGCGTGGGATTGGTCAACATGTAGTTAAATTCCCGTTGAGCCCTACCCCTCATCCCTATATGCATCGGTTTACCCTCAAAATCACGCGGCATGAATCTGATATCTTTGGTAGGAGGGTCATCATGCGCATACCAGCCATCGAATCCATAGATGTTAATATTCGGGTGGAGTTGATGAGAATGTGGGAACGGGTAATCAATATGATATTTTGCTGCTGTGTCCCGCAATGCTATACCCATTTCTACTACACTCTTGTAATTGATTGACCCACCGGTCTGCCAGTAATCATGATTACCAAACACGGTTACGGTCTGTACCTTGCGCAACTGCCGTCTGTACATGTCCATAGCTATGTCAACATCGTGTAGGTCACAGGTACCCCAGTCACCTGCATGCAACACCAGATCGGGACGCTCTTTGCTCATCTGCTTATAAAAGTTATTTAGGATCTCAGGCATAGTCATCCCTTCATGTGTGTCACTAGTGATAAGTATCTTCATAATGACTTGGGGCGGGTGGGGAACGATCCCACAACCTACCGATTATGAGCCGGTTGCTCTAACCAATTGAGCTACCGCCCCCAAGATTACTTCCAGTGTAAGATTAGATGATGTTTAAGGTAGACACAAGTTATAACCGAGCAAACAATCCAGGTTATGGCCAGTGGCCAAAACAATGCTCGTAGCTTACTCCACCGTGCAACCACCAGTAATATTGGAGCGTGGTACCATTTAAGATTGTCTCCCATCAGTCCTCATCCATGATGAAGAAAATCAGTACTGCCACTCCTGGATGGCCACATACACAGGCCAGGAGGATAAGCCACCACTTCACTTACATACCCAACTTACGCAGCCAAGCGATCACTCGCTTACGACTCCATTCATATTCATCAGTCAAGTCGATAACCACAGACATAACGGACCGCAATTTCCTGCCAGCGCTGTCTGCTGGATGCTGTACCATTTCATTGACGGACGGGAGATGTTTCTTTACCCACCTTTCAACGCCGCCATCACCAGAGGCTTGTTCAAATTTATAGGCAGTGGCAGAAGGCAATCCAGCTGCAATGGCAGCGGTACCGAGAGGGCAGGCTTCACCGACTCGCACTTGATCGTCGGACGTCTCATAGCAGTCAAACCATTTGCCATTTGTGGGTCTGATCTTCATCTTGCCACCCTTACACATTAGATCGCTCAACCTCTGTTGGTTTGCCTGGATATGACTGACAGTAGCTTGCTGTTGTGACACGCGGCCTCCTTTGCTTTATAGCTGTCGCTGCTAGTTTTATACTAGGCCGCAGCCGACCCGGTATCGCCGCGCAACAGACGCTCGACGTGTGCTATCTTGGCTTGTTTGCTATCATTCTTCATGTCCTTACCATCTGCCCCATAATACTTGGCCAATGCCATCAGGCCATCATGGGTAAGCAACTGTAATGCTCCGGAAGCCAGCAATCCGGTTAGCATCGCCATGTGCTGGTCGTGGTCCTTATTCATATTGAACACGTTGTCCAGCATCCGGTGCGAGATCATTAACAGATATAAGCCACTGGCATTGGACTGCGTGTACCGGCCAATTGAGATAATCGACTCCACTCCCTTGGGCAACGTGTCGGCCAGGGTCCTCATCTGATCAAAGATGGCTTCGGCCTTTTGCAGGTCTTCCTTGCTGACAGGCTGGCGCTCGGCCTTCTTTTCTTCTGTAACGGGCGCATCAGCGGCAACCGCCGCTGGTTCTTTCTTCTTACTTGGCATGTTTAACCTCCTGGTTGATCATTAGGACATTTGTTATTGCTCCACCATTACTAATGGTCCAAGCCAACGGATCATATAATAGTTGCTCATTATCTAATACCCACTGTTTGAGCCAATGCTCCCAAGTAGGATACTGACCGTGTGATGCATTGCCCGAATGAAAGCTGTGGAATTCATCAGCAGGTGGTTTAGTCCTCGCCAATTCCACCGGATTCTCTGTTTGATCTAAGATCCACCATATTGTGTCCATTGTTCTAACCGCTGGAAATGTCACGCCGATATACCCAAACACCAGCGTACTCGGTATCCTATCAAATATGCTGTGATCACCCTCTTTAAGTATAGCACGAATGCCCATTAGGATCTGACCTAGATAATTGCTACCCTCTGATCTACATATCCCCCAGAATGTGTCGCCCCAGGTGTTACCCTCTATCAGCAGTTCATCTCCCGTGCTCAGTAGGAGCTGTTTTAGCTCGGGATCAGCGAATTTCTGTAATAATAGGTCCTTCATAATAGGGATCTTAACTTGTTTCCAATCAGGCCGCATCTTTAATCGTTTGCCCAGGCGTTTAGCCCTCCCCGGTTCTATAGATTCGAAGGGCTTGCGCAGGAAGGGGTCAAGCGTCTTAGCGGCCTGATAGGCGTGCTCTACTGTCTGATATTCGATTCCATCCAGTTTGACCTTGGCTGGCCAGAAATTGGACAGAAATCTGTGTTCGACAGAGAAACTATCTATCATCAGTTTATCTCGAATCTGGCGTTTGGATACAACTCGGCCCAACCCAGCAGGATATTTAAGGCATAACCGGCATTCCCAGGTGTGGCGGCCCAATAATCGGTGTCTCGTTTCGTTCCCAGTTTCTGCACCACTCCCTCCATCTGAGGAATAAGGTCACCAGCCCTCCGCCCATCCATGTCTCCAAATTCAAAACCAACCGTTCTGTAAACCCTGCTATAATTGTAGGTTACATTCAGATCAGCCACGCTGGTCCCACCTATAGCATAGGTCCCGCCTTCCGTAAATGTGGGTACGGATACGGGATTTTCACCATTGGCTGGCATGAGCCTAACGGACCAGCTCACAATGCCTGACCTACCGCTTCGTGTGGGTGTTCCACCATGTCAACAGCGGCCTCGAATCTCTTTTTGGCACCAGCGGTCTTGCCCAATTGTGACGGATGAAAGGTGATTTCCCATGCCTGTTTGATTAGAGAGATAACTTCCGCTCTGGTCTTGGCCTTCTCGATGTCTATCTCCTTGAAGTGGGTCTCACAGGTTAGACAGTCCCCCGCAGGCTCTCCCATCGCGTCGGCGATCCTTCGATCTCGGCTACATGCTGGACAATCCTCCCATTCTCTATTCATCTTCATCATCCTCCATGTCAATGCTGGTGTCCTCGACCTCAACCGGTGCTTCCTTCTTTAATGCGGTATCTAATACGGCCTGGATATCTGCATCCTGGGACAATGCAAACATCAGGTCTACGTCCCCATCCGAGATATCATCAGGCGGAATAGCCAACAGCGCTGAGTATAGCCGCCGCTTGGCTAGGATCAGCGATTCTCGATCCATCATCCCTCCTTATTGCTAATTAACGTTCTGATGCAATCCTCGGTATATGGCCATGTGCAGATTACCAACCACCATGTTAATGGCAAGTGGAATTGTTCCAGCAACATCGCCCCACTGAAGGCGACTACGGCAGCGATAGAGGCAAACAGCACCCCGAAGGATATGCTGGCCCACCGCAGATAGTGAGTCCAAGCCTTCGTGCCCGTGAAACACAGAAAGACCGACAGCCAGGCGGCTATTCCAAATAGCAATGGGATGTGGCCCATCATTTGCGATTGATCCGCTGCACCAACACTTTGAGAACTTCCAGCACTCCCATGACGATGAAGAACGTCAGGAAGGGACTGTCCATGCACCACTGTTTCATAGTATTACTACAACCTACTAATTAGCGCATACGCAAGACAGCCCAGAATAAACAGAATACCGACCACTATACCAGCACCGAATGTTATCATCGGTTACTCCTTTGCCTCGTTGTGGCCCAGCCACAAGACGATGCCCGAATTGACGGCAGCGGCACCTACCACTGCCATTGAAGTGATGAACCACGTGGTGATATTAACATCTTCTGTCCTACATGTCCACACCATCAGGAACGCTACCCAATGGCTGAAACAGTAGTGGCAGGACAACAGTTCACTGAGCAGTTCAAACCACCCGTGCCCATATACATTCGGTTCAGCCATAAACTTGATGAATTGTCTCATTGTCTTGAACAGCTTGGACTTGGTAACCGTCAGGGAGATAGCACTTGTCGCCAGTGCCATGACGATAAAGTGGTTCATCCGAAGCACCCACAGCCCTTCTGTTCCGTCTTTCCTTCCTGCATCTGATGAGAATTCTGGGCCAGGTCCAATACCTTGTCGATCTCAGCCATGACATCGTCCAGATCGACCGTGTTGTACCCCAATCCCCTGCCCGAACCCTGCATCGCCCCACCGAATTGCTTGACAGGTGGACGCCTGACCTGTTCTTGCTCACTCATTGTTGTTTTTCTCCTTGCAACCGGGTTTGGCGCAGCAACTGGTTGGAGTGCATTTTGAGCATCCGCATCCACCGTCACATCCGCATGTGGTCTTGCGTTTCTTCCTTTTCACCGTTCCTTTGATTACCTGTTCCTCAAACTCCACGTGTGCCAGTACCCGGTCAGCAAGATCGATGGTCTCACCCATTTCAACTGCCTTGGGTTTGGCTACAGGCTTCTTACTAAATGTTCTGGCCCGTTGTTGGGGTTTGTTCTTTTGTTCACGTTCCGGCATGAGTAACTCCCTCCATCATGATATTGAGACGCTCAGCCACTTCCAGGAACGCGTCCCGATGGTTGATGTGCAGGCTCTCCTCGTAGATGCCCTTGACCGCAGCGATCACATCGTCCTTCGTGATACCGCTCGCCTTCTTCACCCTGGCCGCCATATCCCGGTGCATGGCCCGAGACTTGGCGCGTTCCACCACACCAGCCAACGTCGCCCCGTTCACCAGATGAGCCAAGTGCAGCGTGATCTCTCGATACCGGTTGACCACCAGTTGCTCGTTAAAGATCGCATCCGTAGCCGTCGCCGCGAGTTCTTCGAGCGATGTCCCACTTGCCAAGGGAGCCTTCTTAAGGTATAGTACCATGATCTGCTTGGACGTCGCCTTATCGGGTCGGCTCACCCGCACCCTCCGATCAATGCGTCCGTCCCGCGTCACAGCCGGGTCCAACACGTCAGGCCGATTGGTGAGGAGAATGGTCAGAGCACCCGTCTTCTCCAGACCGTCCATTTCCGCGAGGAACATCGGCACGATCGTGCGCTCGATATCAGAACTCTTGCCCGAACCCCGCTCTCCCAGGATGGCATCCGCTTCATCGATGCAGATGGTCGCCGGGAATCCGGTCTTGTTGAAGTGTTTCTTAGCTGCGGCATAGAGGGACTGAATGGCAGCCTCAGTCTCACCCACGTATCGGTTCAGGATCTCAGGTCCCTTCACGTACAGGAATCCACCTTTCGCTCCCGTGTCCTTGGCGAACTTGGCATTGGCGGTAGCCGCAGCCTTGGCCAGCATCGTCTTCCCGCAGCCGGGTGGACCGTACAACAGGATCCCCTTGGTCTGCTGCTTGCTGTACCCCTGAAACAGCTCACCATGCGTACGGCTCAACTCCACCGCCTCCCGCATCGCCATCTTTGCCTCATCCTGTCCACCGATATCGTCCCAGCTCACATCAGTCGCATCCTCGTGAGTATGGGATTCCTCCTGCCCCAAGTTCTGCAGGGCGGCGAATCCGGAGTTATCCACCACCAGCTTGTCTCCGACCTCGACCGCGCCGACCCCAGCTCGCATGATCGTGTGCGTGCCGCCCTGCCACGCGATCTCGATGTGATCTCCCTCAGCCTTCATCACACTGGCGATCGTACCGGTCATCTGGAACGGAGCGGGACCCACGATGACCCCGGCTTCCCGATGAATCAGCACCGTATCACCCGGATTCGCCTTGATACCGTCAGCTCGCAGGATAACCATCTGCCCGTCCATCACCGTCACAGCCGCAGGGACCTTTTTGGTCTTGGGAGGACCATTTACCGCAGCCGGTTCCAGATCCCGCTTGACCACATAACCGTCCCTTCCACCGTCATCCCACTTGACGGTAGCGACCTGACCTTCATCCTCTCCCCGTGTCTCGGTCACCGTACCATCGGTACTGCTCTGATCAGCGTAAGGACTATCCGTGCGGAGATGGACCCTGGACCCTTTCTTGATGGCGGTGGATTCGATAATCGGCAATTCGATCTCGGTCAAACTGATTACGATCCCGCTGCTGAGGGGAGGGGACTTCAGACGTGCTACCAAGGGTTCAACCTGTGCCAACTTCTCCCTGGCTCCTTTCAGAGCTTCCTTCATGCTGGTAATCAGCTGCTCTTTGGTCATGTCTCTCCTTGTTGTGGTTGGAACGTATCCCAGCAATTCTATATCATCCTTATCTGGGAATATCGATGCAACATTCTTTATTCCATACGCCCTGATTGCGTCCACCGCATCATTAGGCAGATTATCCTTCCTTCTAGCCCGTTCAAAATCGTCTTCTAGATATTTCATGGATACCAGTATCCCCACCGCATGAAATCGATAAAGCCGTATCTTACCCTGAAGGGTCGATCCTTACCGACCCACAATACTGAACCAAACATTAACTCTACTGATTTGGTAGGGTCGGTGATCTTGGCCCAACTCAGTTTTCCAGTTTTCAAATCACAGTCATAATCCAGTAGAACACTACCCTGTTTGATCAGGCGGCTAGCTTCATTCCTGCTACACTGTCTGGCCTGCATCACCAATTTGACAATCCAGATGGAAACCGGCATGACCTTGGTTGGATCAATCTTAACAATGATGTCTTGGCCCCAGAAGTCATCGTGTTTGGTCAGGTTAAATACCTTCCACAACAACCAACTAGTTGCCGGGTGCTTGCTACGCTTCTTCCATGAGATCCAGGGGATGCGATTAATCCACCTCCAGGACAAAACATACGCCTTCCACCTGACCCAATCCCATGGCTTGATCATGGTCCAATAGAACCAGAAATCGATCTTATACCACCAATATTCAAACAGGATTGCCACTCTTATCCTCCGCCATGCGATTATCGTTACCGAAGTAGCCTGCCCATTTGACGTCAGCAAAGAACATATCGCGAGGATCGTTGCACCGTTCGATCTTCATAAGTCTGAACTGGCCTGTCTTGCCGCTCCGCATCGGGCAGATGATAAAATCGCCCGGCTCGGGGGCAGGAGTTTTCCATCCGACGATCCTGCCGGTTCCGTCATCCTTCATCTCGTGCATCCATTCTATCCTGTCACCCCAAATTCCGCCCATCTTGTACCACGTGGGTTGCCGGTTATCATATGGATTGGGCTTCTGCACTGCTGACATCTCGGGCGAGCGCGATGTTATCTTATTGAAGATACGCGTCAACCAGCTGATGTTCAGTACCATCAGACCTCCTTGTCTGGTAGATTGATTTCCAGTTCAGGCACCCGTATCCAGTCAAGGGTGCTGGTGTCCTTACTCCAGAATTCTATGACCTTGATGTCCAGGCAGTTCATAGTGTCACCGACGCAATTGTGATATGGCGGGTCACCGTAGTGTATGTATCCCAAATTGCCCTCCTTAATCATACCACTGAGGGCCGGGCTGCTGTGGAGCCAGCGATCAGTATGCATCTCCACCATAAACTGTTTCTTACAGGCCTGGCATCCGATCTCTACCAGCAGCACCTCGTTGGCATAGATGTCCGGACAGAGTTCAGGATCAAATGGACCGTATCGGGGTGTACCGATCGCATCGAACCACGTAGGTTCTTCTGCGATTCGGTCACGTATGTCCTTAAAGTCAGATTTCATGGTCTGGTCTCGTGGCAACGGTGTGCGGGCAACCACCATCCTGCAGCCTAACGGTGATATTAACATCTCGATCCAACGTGGTCGTAGTGTGCGCCTCTGCGCCGCACCGGAGGCAATGTTCCGTTCCAACTCTACACCACCCCATATAGTTCGGTGCACTGTGACTGACATGATAGGTCCAAACGGCCGTGATGTGATGGCAATTCCAGCAGCGCCATGGGAGAACGCCGCATACGCCAGCATATAGAGCGAGCAATGCAATGATCGTATTAACCGCAGCGCCCATCGTGTTTCTGTGCCACCAATGCCGCATTGCCACAATCGCATTCAGAGTAAATGCAATCAGACTTATCACTATCATCCAGAAGATCATTATATCCACCACCTGTGGATGACGTATCCGGTGCACCAGACCATCATGGACGCGCAGTGTGCTATCAATACGGTAGTGAACATCGCCGTAGGTGACTGTTTGGCATCCCCCGTGTCTAGCTTCCGGATTTCCCTGAGCGTATCGCGCATGAGCATCGCGCAGGGCAGGAGCGGCAGGCCGACCAGGAGATTCAACCCCATGCCGGTTACCTGGGTAATACGGGCAACGTGAATACCCGGCACGACGAACCAGTTCCAGAGATGGCGGATCACAAACCCGTCAGTTACGATGTGCAGGACTCCCAGCACCAGCGCGCCCGACATCATAGCCAGATCGAATACATGTGCCTTCAAATTCTCCATTTGTACGCTTACAGCGACTCTTGCTTCCACTGATTCCCTCCTTTACATCTGTGCGCGTTCGTAATCAACGCGGTTGCGTGATTCAATCATCCCACTGCCGGTTCGATCCTTGTATAACTGAATAGTGGCAAGTACCTCACCATGATAAACCAGGCTACGCTCGGATTCGGTCAGCGGCTCCATCGTTTCTACCTTGCGGACTATCATCGTCTTGCGAGACGATACCCGATCGTACATGTCCCGTAACATCGCCCTGAGGTTGTGCCCATCAAATGTCTTTAATTGGGTCTCCTTCTCAGATTCAGCCAGCACCATACGGATAGCAGTTAATATCGCATCCAGGTGTGGCAGGGTGTCCATGGTTCACCTCCTATCTAATTGTTGTGCGCCTGCCTGACGATCTTCTGCATGTGCGGGTCCAGAGGCTTGAGACCCCTGGTTCCCGCAGGCTCCGGCTCGTCGCCGTCCGGAATCTGCATGCCCATCGCGTGGGCCAACATGTCCTTGAACACCTGCATCGCGTGAAACTTGCCGTTCTCCCAGATGATCTGGCGGATCAACTGCGTGTCCGACGGGAGATCGATCCCGTGCTTGAGCATATGCTTGCAGATGGTCAACTCGTCTTCGGTCAGGTCGTGAGGCAGAACCGCAGCCTTGGCGCTCACCTCCATCGTGATATCCTCATCGGCCAGGCAGGCTTTAGCCGCCTCAACCTCCACTTCGATGATCCTGCTGTACAGCTCGGGATTCATATTACGGTACCCTCCCTACGAGTGGTTTGGCGGGCATGACCTTCCATTTCTCAAATAGGTGCCAGATCAATGTGCCTTCCATCATCTGCATCGTACCAACGTAATTTAGGAACGGAACCATGTTATCATCAATGGGATGGCCAGTGCCCCGCATAACGAACGATCGTTCCTCGTTCTCCATTTCCGGATCGACCAGCGCCCAGATACAAGGGACTCCACGTTGCGCCTGCACCGTGAGAATCTGCGCCCCTTTGGGCATCTCCATCGTGAATTCGTCAACCACTGGGATGACGTACTTGAAGACCGCCTTCATTTAATTAGTGGTCTCTTCTTAACCATCAGACCAATCAACCAGAACGGAAACAAGATCACCGCCGCTACTACATTTGTGAGATAGCTACCCAATTTATCCATGCCAGCACCTGCAACATCCGCGTATTTGGTTTCTAGTATATCCATCACTTCCTCCTTGGTGTTTCATTGTATTCCTTGACGTCAACAAACTTGGACTTCAACCAGATACCCAACAGGGCAGCGTGCAGTGCCGAAGCTCGGAAGCTGAATTGCGGGATCTCTTTGTCCTGTGCCCAATAGACGCCGGTCCTAGGTCCCAGGACGTTATATTTAACTGAGAACCTATCATCCTCATAGGTCACCTTCCATATCCAAGGTGGCCCTTTGAGGAGAGGCATTATCCGCCCTTCACTTCCATCTTCTTGATCTGGTGCAGCGGATAGAACACGCCGTCAACCGTAGCACCGTGATTGCGACCAAATTCCTCCATCCAGTATATTGCCTTATCCCTGGATGACATGGACAGACCTGGAAATCGACCAGCCTCGGGAACGTTGAACCCCCTGACTTCCAGCAGGTGACGCGTCCCATTCTTGAGGTGGATGACGATCGTAGCTTTCTTCATATATTCGTGACCGCCCGGTGTCCAGAGATGACGTCAAACACACGGCGAATCAGGCTCTGCCCAGAGATCAGAACATTAAACATACCAACACCAGCCAGTAATGCACCCCAACTCATCCAACGCGGATCATGACCAAAGAACAGTGCCCCCAGTCCCAAGCCAGTTACCATACCACCAATCATCAGCCAGAACATCCTGAGTATCATCAGACCAACTCGATGCCGGGCACGGACGCGGCCAGGTCCAGATAGGTCTTGTACTTGGTCACCCAGGACTGGTAATCGTACGTCGGCTCGCTGTCGGGCAGATCCCAGGTGTTGCCCATCCCGATCCGCCGCACCGTCAGCTTCACCATCCGTCCTTCCACGTAGTCGAGGAACACACCGGGCTGCGAGACCTGCACCTCGCTGGCCTTGAAGACGTGTCCTTCCTTATAGTGCAGGAACCCCATCCCAACTGCCATAGATGCATTGATGGCATTCGCGCACATCTGACTGATCTGCTCATCGGTTGCTGTGATTTTCACTGGTCCTCCTTGGTTGTGGATTAGACCGATTCCTCTTCAAAGGGGGCTACGCCCTGGCATGCGTCCAGCAGGTGCAGGAACGCACGATGGGCAGGCGATCCGGGCACGAACTCCGCTGTGCCATTCGGCTGGTTGGCTTCGTCAAATGCCGTCAGCTCGTGCCCGTCCCAGATCAGGCGCGTGTAGATGAACCGCTTCATGAAGTGCCGTGCCCGGAATCTTAGTCCACTGGTAATAAGCGTCACTTCACACCTCCTGATAGACGGGCTGGTGATCATCGTGGTCGTATTCGAACATACCAGCGTGCTGTTCCAGCGTGGCCGTCTTGGGCGGTGCCCCATCAATGACCTCTACCGGACCATAATAGACCCCACCGTGCTTATCCCTGAACTGCGCAATCACAATCGTGTTCATTGAACCTCCTTCACCTGGTATTTGATCTTACGCTTCTTCTTCCAGTTCTTTTTGATTTTGCGTCCCTTGCGGGAATTCTCACCGCCGTGGGGAGGACAGAGGGTGCAGCGCTTGTCCTTCATTTTGATCATCATTTGCTGCGCCTTCCTCCATACGGAGGGATTGTCGGTGCCGATAACCTCCTCTTTAATCCGCATTGTCGTCCTCCTGATTCACCCTGAATGGAATGTTTTTGTTCTCAAATTCGGGATCGGTAAAGAGATTCCGCATCCCACGCAACGTATCCAATAGCTGTTTGGTAGTGAAGCTATGCCCTTGCTGTATAAACCAGATAGGCAGTTCATCATTGTCATTCAACCGTTTTGTGATTGGCATACTGCTAACTCTGTGTGCAGTGAATTCATCATCCATTGGGCTACAGCCAAAATCCACTCCACCAACGTTAAATCCGAAGGCATGTCCGTCGACGCAAGTGTAGAACCTGATTTCTTCGTCTCCCATCATACCTCCTGGATTGGTAGATTGACGATTGTAGACCAGATGATCTTGTCTTTGCACCTAATTATCCAAACTACGTCTCCCTTACCGTTGGCACGATATCCCCTCAAATGGAACGGACCGATTGTATCACACCAACCATCCATGCCGGTATTGGGGCGTCGTACACAGTGGGTAACACAGTCGTGCATATAACCTACGAAGGACGTTACCGTGATGATTAGTAGCGACGCGTAGACCAGGATCATCGAGGACTCCAGGCAAACCACCTAAACGTGCCGTATCCAGGAATCCATCCTACCATGCTCTTGACCGGGTGACTAATTGCTATGGCGAGCATGCCATCCGGACGGTGGCCGGATACCACATAGATATTGGGTAGAATCCTGAATACCAGACCTCCATGACGGCTTTTGACCGACCGCATGTATCGAAGGTGATTCTCAAACAGGTCAGGTGTCGTACCGGCAAATTGGCATCGCGGCGTAAACAATGTGCGAAGCAGGGTGCGCCCGATCATTTCCCCTCCTCAAGATAAGGTATTGTCAGCCACCCGTGCTTGTTGAGCGTCAGTGGTCCATCAAACTTCTCCAAAGATGCAGCCACCAATGACAAAGGATACCTTACGTGCGAGCCTTCTCCTGTGATACAACCATCAAAATCAAGATTATAGTCAAGATAATCAGCTACCACTTTCACCTCTTCTATCTCCTTGGTACTAGGATACATCCCGATCTTAGGCGTCTTGTCATTGTGGTCACTGGTGGCAACACCAATATCACCAATCTCCCATACGTGATGTTTAAACAGAATCACGCCCAGCTGGGTACCGATATTACTTTCCCACTGGACCAGTGTAAATATCATGCTTTTACTACGATCAACCGCATCTCTATGTTGCACCATTTCCGCCATGCATCTTTGATCAACTTCTTATGTGGATCGACATTTGCAGGGTCGGCCAGTTCTGAGTAGAGTGCGCGGATGAATTTAATCCTATCGTTTACACTGAGACGTTGGTAGGCATACCAAGCCTTCTTCCAATTGATCTTCATCGGCTGACCAGGTATGCAACCAGAACCAGTATACCAACCGCAATCCAAGCGCCAGGATGCATGTGGTAGAACTGAATGACATCTACGATTCCAGGTTCGTGCGTCATCGGGTATCTTCCGACACTGTCGTAGAGAAGGGGGCCTTGCTGTCATAGTCCGTGTGGTCGTCACCTTCCTGCGCCTGTCCCGGCCTGTTGTAATATGTGATATTCTCGGCAGCGGTGATGAACCGGTCAACCATGTGCCAGATGCCCAACGCCATTAATCCGATCTCCAAGGCTCGCCAGGCGGCCTTCTTGTCGAAATGCATGTTTCCTCCTTAGACCTTGAGATTGACCTTACCGAGTATGACATCCTGGTCATCCACGGCAATGTCCACTACGTTAGCCAATTTCTTCTCCCTGATTTCAGCCTTGAGGCCCAGCTTCTCGGCCCAGCGCTTGGCGTAATCCATTCCGCCGCCAGACCAGATCACCATGTGGCAGCCGCACCGTTCGAAGTGCTTGAACAGATCGATGTTCTTGTAGTGCGGCGCTGGTTCACCCTTGGGAACCAAAACTCCGCCGACCAAATCGGCTTCTTGCCAGATCAGTGTATTGTCAACATCGAACGCGACGACAATGATCATTTGTCCTCCTCATCTACGAACTGGTACGATTCAACCAGCGGATCAATCAGGTAGTTAATGATCCATCCGACCAAGGCAGCCTTCCATTTGGATAGACAAACTGCTAAAACCCTATTTCTTGGGAAGAAGTCATCGATGGGCATAACTATCACCCATTCATCGCGTGGTTTCTTGATCATTTAACCTCCTCTGTGTTTCCGTTCCACAACGGATCAAATATTAGTTCTGTGTGTGCTGTTAAGAATTTGATGACGTCCCTTTGCAGCGGCTGTATTCTCACATCGTTTGATGATATCTGGGTCAGCCCTATGCCGGATTCCATATAACTGGGCACACGCTGTATCTTTATAAAGCTATCATTGTGTCCCTGCCATGTATAGAGGGTGTCTACCCCCTCTACCATGAAGTAGACCCACAATCCGTCTTTGATACGCCCGTTTGGAGCTGTATCGCCACTAAACCAGGTAATTTTCATCCGGCCTGTATTACCTTCACGTCGTTCTTTAATATCTTCAAGAACATAAGACACGACCGTTCACTCCAGGCCAGCGGGTCATTAACGATGCTGTGATGTTTCTCCATAATGACACGCAAAGGGTGAATGGGGCTAGGCTCGATAGTATGGGTGTATGGCTTACGCATCTTGCGAATCAAAATCCCGGTCGGCTTATGTCCACCAGTCAAACTCCACAGGGTATCGGTGGCTTCTACTTCATACCACTGCCGACCCAGTTTAAACGTGATAGAATATTGCAATGGACGCATGCGCCAAATAATTTTCATATAGCAATCCTATCCCAGAGGGGATCAAATTCAATGCCAGGATGTGATTCTACAAATCTGATTACTGCAATCTGAGGTGCGTCTAACATAGAGAGGTTTCCGTTGGGATCGATCTCACGGAATTCTAGATTGAGGGCATAATGGTACTCGTGCAAGCGCGGCCTGTGGTCAAATCCGATAACCTGATAGCTGACCTTGAACCAGTGTTGAAACATCTCGTCCTCGACCGTCATGAACAACTGTAAGTGTCCCTCGTGGATACCTTCGGCCACCAGCCAGGTACGTTTCATCCGTGAAATTTCCTCCATAGGGCCAGGGCTACGATAATCGCGTCATCAATAAATATCAGCAGGAAGAACACCAGACGCTTGAGGGTGATCAGGTGTAATCTCCTTTCTTGATTTTGTTGAGTGACTTGCCGATTTTAAGTGTCCTTTCGGTCGTACTACCAATCTTCTTTTCCTTCCAGGCCAGGGGGTCATTGATCAGACCGATGTTATCTTTTAAGACTTTGGTCAGCTGCCTGGTGGTAAATGCCTCATTATTATTTGAGTCTACCTCTACCAGTTTAAAGCTATACCACCTGGTGTCGATAAAGTATGTGCGCTTGCCGACAATAGCATACGGATAGAACGCCCCGTGCCGACCACCAACCAAGAACTTTATCTTAATCATGCCGACCAGCCATCCCAGAGCGGGTCATAGACAATGTTTGGATTAGCATTCATAAAGGCGTACATATCCAGTTGCTGCTTGGTCAACTGATGTGCGTCAGACAAAGGAAACAGACCATCGTGATTGCCTAACCCATCGTGCATCTTCCTAAGCAATGCTCCCTCTAGGATCGTTGCTGAAATCACCATGTACAGGTTGCCGTCGATTCCCAGCATGTACAGTTCTCGCTGTCCATAGATGGTGTTCTTGTCAACGAACCACTTATTCATGTTCTGTCCGTTAGTTGAACCAAATGGCCAGCGGTATTCACCCACATGTGCTTATTACTGCCGATATTATCCCAGGCCAGCGGGTCGTCTAGTAAACCGCTGTCCTTGGCTAGGCCCAGAACTTTGTCAATAATCAAATGTCTAACGCCTTTGACAATCGGCCTTTGATCTATATATCCTCTCTCCTCTCTGATCAAGATGGCGCTAGGTGGTCCACTAGGCGTTACTAATAGGGCAGAATATAACTTACCCTTATAATTAAACATCGATGTGTTGAGGTCTACTGCCCAGCTATCTAGCATCATGTTCTGGATGCCAACCACAACAGGGCCTCGCGGGCGGCCGTCGGCACGATGTAATATCGCAGGCCGTTGCCCGGCCAGTAGTGAAACTGAACCCGATGCCGGATCAGGTCGTACGCCCACGCGATCAGACGCCATTCGGTCATGTTAGCGGTACCTCCTTATCCCACAGGGGATCGAATATCAGGCCGGGATTGTTGCTCAGGTAGAGGATACAACGCCGCCATGTATAATCCATGCGCCTAAAATCCCTGGTATTAAGGTATTGCTTATTGGCTGGATGCACTATTATTACCGGAGTCAGTTTGACGGCGGCCCTATCTAGTTTAGCAAGTTTATGTGATGCATGTGGATAGGGCAGGATTATGTCCTCAACCACTACATCAAATTCTCTTCCGTTAACTTCCAGATAAGTATCACCAGCCAACGGGATCGGCATTCTAAACCATCTAACCTTCATATAATCTTTCTATCCCATAGAGGATCAAACACAATCTGAGGATTGGCGTTGATCAGTTTAAACATAGTCATAGCAAAGGCGTAACTAAAGCCTTGTGAGTTAGGAAACCTATATTCAAGCAGTTTAAACACCAGCTTACAGTGGGTTTCATCGAATTCGGTATAACCGCTATGATCTGCTGTATGAGATTCTAATACCTTGCCTTCAGCATTCCAAGAGAAGTATTTACCCTCAACTTCAAAGCATGCTACCACATACCTTCCATCGTCAGTGAAATCGTACCACCAGGTAGCTTTGCTCACATTATCCTCCCATTCCACAACGGATCAAACAGATAGCCGGGGTTGTAATTGAAGTGATCCATCATATTGTTTTCAATCCACGAGGTACGTTTTAGATCAACCGGTTTCACACCGACAGGAGCATCCAATTCCTTCCAGAGAGTTCTGGTAACCATCAATTCACCACCCATGTACGGCCCGAGTATGTAAATCTGGTACCACTGGTCGTTCACCTTGGCCCAGTAAGCCCCGTGGCCGATGTACCAGGAGATTTTCACAGTATCCTCCTGTCCCAGAGTGGGTCAAATTCAATGTCTGGGTTGGCTTCCATAAAGTCCATGGCTACCTGATGCTTATGATATATCCGATCCTTGCTTATTACCTTGACCATCAGTTCGATATTTACGATTAACGAATTACTCAGGCTCGTGCCTCCAGCCAGATTGTGCCTGATGGAAAACCATTTGGTTCCAGATTGTAAATATAAGGATTCAAGTATTCCTTCTCTGTACCCCTTGGTATACCGAACATACCAGGTCCTCATGTTATAGTTCCATCCCAAAGGGATCAAAGACGAGTTCAGGATTCTTATCTAGAAACAACACCACCGGCAGTCGGTATTCATCCAAGCCATAATAATCTATTAACGGTTCCAAACGATCGGCGGCGATGATCATGCTTTGTGGGCTGAGTAGGAATCCAGGCTTACCGAGTTTAACCTTGCCTTCACGTAAGACCCAATGGTAGATCAGACCGTTTACCCTGTAAAACACTATGCCGGTGATCTTATCTCTCAGCCATTCCAGCTTCATGGTACTATCCTGTCCCATAACGGATCGTTCCAGATGCCTGGATTCTCATCTAGAAATTTTATTACCCTTATGTCATCGGGTTTGATCCGTTCCATCATCTCGGCACCCAATGGTATCAAGTCTTTATTTTCATGTTCTCCCCAATGGCATCCCAGTTGTACGTTTACCTTATGACCCTTGTTGTCATATACCCAGTCGTGTACCAATCCCTTATACTTAAATACCGAGTAAACATAATCGACACCTGACATAAAGTAGTACCATTCAAGGTTGTGCTTCATGGTATAATTCCGTCCCAAAGGGGATCAAATATTATGGTTGTATTATTTTTAACAAACTTCTCTATCTTCTTGATAATAGCAGCATTACCAACAGGTTGGTTCCTAGGCGTCACCTGAGCATGAGCAAGTCTATATGAGTATTCACTTACCGGACTCTGTACCCAACCATTTTGATTTTTCAGCATAAGTATCTTTACTACCTGGCGTTTCATTTCAGTATGGTACACATAATGATAAGTAAACCATATGTCTATTTTGTCTACCTTGAATAGGATCATCGCCGTCCCAAGGTCTGATATCAGATACCAAGTGATCTTCATGGTATAATTCCATTCCAAAGGGGGTCAAACAGGTACTCCGGGTGATTATTAAGAAACTTGAGGGCCTTATTATATTGAACATTTTCAGAATCGTGATTATTTGCCAATTCTCTGATAAGTTCATCGATGTGGTATACAACATATCCTATCTCCTCCTCCCGACGCTTTGTTAGTCGTACCCGTTCTGCCATCGTCATCGAGACCATGATAATCTGATCGTTAACTTTGACCATAACCCAGTACTTACCTATAGCAAGTGGGTGCGCTAGCCATGTCAGTTTCATGATCTCCTTGCCGCATTCCTTCATGGTATAATTCCGTCCCAAAGGGGATCAAAGATAATTTCAGGATTCTCGTTTATAAACTTCATCACCCTATACTGAACCGGATTCAGCGTATGTTGTGAGGCATTATATGGAAACAAGACGTTAATGTCTACTGTGTCCCTCCAGAATGTAATTACTATTGGTGTAGTCGTATCTGAATTATCAATATCATGATACCAATTATATAATCTGCCTTCTATCTCAAAACGGATAGAACCTCTATTAAGCGTCATGCAATACCACTTTATTGTCATGACAGTAACTCCTGTACGACTAGCTTCACGCTTCTCTTGGCTCCAGACATCTTCTTATACCGGCTTGTCCAAGTACCCAGATAATTCCTTATATACCTGGCCGACTTATACTCGTCACAGTTCAGGCCCAGCATCTTTCGCGTTACCCACCCTGCTGTTTCCGCCACTACCTCGTCTGCCTTTAGTCTCAGTTTATCTTCTGCCGCATGCCCTATTTCGTGCATCCATGTACTGAGTTTAGGATCTCTCAGGGAGATAAGTTTAAGTTCAGAACAGTACGATCCAGCATGAGTCCAGTACAGTAGATCAGTAATCTTCACAGTTACTCCCAGTTCTAGCATCTTCTGGTATAGAGGCCAGTTCCTGAAAGGGAGGTCTAACATGCCGGGCCGGTGTGTGGTCATCCAGCAGGACAGGTTCTCAATTCGTTCCCGTACGTACCGGTAAGATTCTTCAAAGGAGTCATGGAAATTTACTTTGACTGGCTGAATCCTGGTCCAGTTACCGTCCATGCGTACGTAGTACCAGTGTTTGGGGCCGGTCCAGACCCGGTCGAGATAGTGGGTGTGGGTAGGCATATTATTGCGAGTTAGGTGGCTCTACTGTTTAAGTACTGTACCAGAATGAAACGCGGGCTGAACGGAAGGAGTGGGAGAAGATTGCTTCCGCCCCCTCCGCGCATACTTTCCCTCGTTGAGGGCAATAATTACTAGCCCATGTATCATCGTCCTGAGGCCGTCAGGGGAGATACTAACCATGCCCGTTCTGGGATTGAAGTCAAGCTTAATCCACCGCTGGACCGCCTTCTCAATGATTTTCTGGATAGCAGGAGTCATATAAACCACGGTAGCCTCCTTTGTGATACACATTGTCCCATAACATCGCTTCGGTCTTCTAGCGCGCATTTTTCACGAGCTTTTGCTAGCTACATGCGCGGTGGCCACACAGTGATATCCTAACAGATATCTAACTAGGCCCTAACAGATATGCGACTATTTCGCTGACTCGGCCAAATGAAGTCGCTAAAGCTCCGAGATCAAAGGAGCCTGGACGCCTGCGATGTGATGATTGCGGCTGGGCTACCCTAACAGATAGCCCAGCTTTACTTCCTAGAACTGGATCGGGTTCGTGTCGCTCTGGTCCTTGATCTCGTCGGTGATGCCGACGATGACCACCTTCACCCGACCACCCTTCTCGGCCTCGCCCGTCTTGGCGTCGAAGTGGTAGCGAGCCGCGATCCTGGCGCGGACCTCAGGCGGGAATTCAGCCACGTGTCGGACCTGGATCTCCCAGTAGCGGATGCGGTCCGGGTCCGTCGCCCGCGTATCCTCCGCCACCCCGTACCCGTGCGTCCACCGCGCCCGCACCCCGATCACCTCCCGAACCGTCTTGTACCGGTGCTGCTTCTGCAGTTCCATCGAATACCTCCTTCAGGTTGGGAAACTTAGAAACTTGATCCAAAGTAACTATCTCAATCACTTGCCGACCAGCCCTGGCCCGGTCATTTTGTTTGGCTTCATCGGATCGTTGGTCCACTGTTTGGCCATGTCAGCCAGCACCTCCTGGATCCCCAGCTTGACCAGCATCTGCTTCATCTGTCCAAACAGAGTCATGAGCATCAACATCCGGAGAGGGTTGGAAGAAGGGTCTTCCATTACATCTTCCTCAATGGCCTGCATCGCACTCCCCAACACAATCAGTCGGTACGCCACCGAATTGTAGCCAGCCTGTCTGGGTCCCACGTGGAGAGTATAGTCGATCTCCTTGGGCAGCGTCTTGAGCAATGTTACCACTTGGTCGTACACCTGATCCATCTGAGCGATCTCCTCCTTGGAGAAGACCTTCAGGTCCTTCTTTTCATCCTTGGCCACATTAACCTCCTTCGAGATATAGTTTACACTTGGTCTCAGGGAAAGGGAGTTACTCCCTCCTTACCTGACTTTCAATCCAATCTGGACTCCCAGATCCCGCAGGTTTGCATCCCGCACCTGCTTCAGCGCGTGCCCGATCCGAACCAGCCTTGGGATCTCCTCCTGGAGCAACTCCTTGGCACAGTCCTCTGCGGTCAGCATACTGATCGGGACATCCAGTTCATCCTGAGACGGGAACTGGATCCCGCCGTGCGGAACTTCCCTGCCACCCAGTTTAATCTTCACCTGGGTCAGCGTCTGCTGGATAATTTCCACTTCCTTGATATCCAGCTCGCCTTCCATATCGATTTTGGCCACTTCTTACCACCAACCTTTGCCTAGTATAAAATTAGGCCAGATGGTTACTCTAACCCCGCATCGCGCCACAGGCTTTTCCTGGCGCAGTTCGCCATACCAACCCTACTTCGATATTCGCAATTATCGCGAATCAGATGAAACCTGCGCCCACACCTAGGTATCAACCATTACAGGGTGGGGCGCATATTACTAACGCATCACAATTTAACCTCCAGTTTAGGTCGGACTTGGGACCGACCTTCGTGCCTTACAGCCCACGGTTTTCTCCCCGTGGACTGCCCTCGGCTTGAGGGGTTGGGTGGGTTTACGCCCCCACGACCGCCAGATCGACGGTCTTCCCCCGGTTCGCCTCGTAGAACTTGGTCCAGGCCTCCTTGCCCTCGGTGGGCTTGAGCGCGGGGACGGAGGTCCCCTTCATCGGCATGAACTTCACCTTCTCGCCGTTGGGCAGACCCAGGGTCACCCCGTTGGGGTTCCCCTTCACCAAGCCCGCCTCGGCCTCGCCCGCCTTGCCACCGGTCCAGAGACAGACATCCCGGACCTGCACCTTCACCGTCGTGTTGCCAGCCATAGTAGTAGCCTCCTGTTGCAGAGAGTATACCCCGGATGTTGCCACCCGTGGGTAGGTATTGGAGGTACCAACCCCCTCCACATCCCTACCACTCCCCTAGATACCCCACAACTCCCCACCACCCTTGGGAGGGGGTCCGGGGAGGCCCCCGGCCGCCCGCCCCTCCCAACACGGAGCTCAATCTTCCTCTCGCTGAATAGTAATAGTAGGGTATATAGTATATTATAGGGTAATCCTGCTCAGCGTATAAATTCGAGTGGATGAACGCTCTAATTCTAGTACGTGGTCTGTTTGGTCTGTTCATAGTGAACCGCATGGTTTTTCTATCCTTTAAGAAGGATTGGGTACCGGCTGGCCTATTTGCTATAGCCTTGGCTATCTTACTAGGGTCGGTGGTATCTTTCTGATGTCCAAGTTGATCTGGATTCTGGTTATTATCTACTGGATTCTAACTGCGTATGTTCTATTTCGGGGCGAACTATTTGTTAGAAGATTCAAGAAAAAGTTTTACCAGATCACCGGGAGGAAGATATGAATATGAATATTGAACAAATGTTGGTGTGCAGTGGTTTAGTAGTACTATGCTATCTGGTTGCTCTACTACCTGGGGATGGTTCAGTAATGCTGCCAGATGGTACCAAAATTGACTAAGACACCTAAATATCTGATGGAGGTTCAAATGGTCCTCACTAGGGTCCATGCCCTGCTAGAGGACTATCCAGCATACAGCAAGGTCTGGCAGGACAGTTTCCTGGTAGATAGGACGTCTCTCAGGCTAGCAATAAAGGACCTGGCCGATAAGTATAGGCCAGTCTGCAAGAGGGCCTTCAAGAGGGAGCTCATACACTAATGCACTTACGAGTCTGGTGGAAGGAAGTCGATGAGGAAAAGTCTGGCGTTTGGGTAGGCACCAAACATACTGCCACTCTGCTTAGTGGTATAGTTATAGGCGATGGAAGCGACGGGGATATACTAGTTAGAATAGACAAGACCGGACTTATGGGGTATCTATTGGTTGATAATGTAGTCAAGTCGGAGTGGGTAGATAAACCTTGATATCCCCCGTTTACCGGATTGCACCTGGCCTTCCCTGATGGGTATACCGGATAAATTTGAGACGACATGGAAGTGTGGAAGTTGTGGCATAGATGTTGGAGTTGATATACTCAACCAGCTTGGCATACATAACCCTATACCCGGAGTATTCCAGTTGATTACCAATTACCTAAACGACGGGAATTATGAGAGACTTTTGCATGGAATGGAACCGATACTCAAAAGTATGGAACATAGGGCTGAGGATATCTATCCTGGGTATATAAGGTGCCAAAGCTGTGACTTTGGGCAGTTTGGACTATAGGGAGGAGATATGGAGAAAGTATTATTGGAGTTGCTAGCGGTTATATTAGTAGGTATGGTTGGGTTTGCAATACGGATGACTATAAAAGAGGCTGCTAAAGAAGATAGGCAATATAAGCCCTGTAAGTGCTGCCAGGGTACTGGGAGGATATTGAAGAAATAATGCTAATATCTAAATTCTTGAATACTGTAGAGGTTTATAAGATGGATATATGGGGGAACTGACATGAGTGGCGTGGACAGGGTGGGATACCTTTACGCGACTGTGATTCTTGGCTATGCGCTTATGCATTATATTGCTTTTGTAATTGAGCGGCGAAAGAAGTTGAAGGTGTAATAGGGATGGTTATAGTCGTATCTCTGGTAATAGTTGGGGCGGTAGCAGCGATCTGCTATGGGTATGACTGGCTATTAAGACAGGGTCCAAATACCAGGGAACCTGGAGAGATGTAATGTTAGATAGAACAGTAAAGGTTAGAATAGTACAGCTGATATCCCTAGCCTGTAATGGAGTCTATACTGGCATGGCAGTTATGACTTGGATAACTATGGGAGTGTACCAGGCATTGGTATGGATTATGCCACTGTCGGCTATGTGGATAATGTGGTATATAGGTGTGGAGAGGGTTCTGAGGGCAAAAAAGCAGGGGTAAATGACCAAATACATATCGGCAGCAGAGGTTGAGGCTGAAAAGGCCGAAAAGCTGGGTAGAGAGGTATTGCTGATGGCAGAAGAAGCCTATAAAATGTGGTTGAGAGGTTCTGACGAACCTCTCAATGTCAGATTACCTATAGAAGGTGTGAACTTTAATATGACCGTAAAGGTTGGTAATCCCAATGCAAAATAATCTAAAATTGATATTAGGGTCGATAGCAGGTGCCAGCGTAATGGCAGGATTTATGTTTGTACCGTCTTGGTATGGCCCAGCCAGTACTGAGTATATATTATATGGAATGCTTTGTAGTATTGCTATGACGTTGACAGTTCTTAAAGTATAAATCTGAGTGTGGACGACGGCCTCGTATATGCGCTAGTCTGCAAAGACCATGGGAATATCTTGGAATCTCACGAGGGCGGGCTAGCGATATATTCATCTGAGGCCAAGGCTCTGGTTGGAATGATGATGTATAATAAAGACAACCCCGACCATGAATCAGAAGTTGAACCAGTAAAAATTAGATTAAAAGGAGAATAAGTAATGTTCAAGCCCAATTTAAACCATGCTGTAATATTAATAGCTACGATATTTGGCGTGGGAGTAGCCTTAGTAAACCATAGTCCAGGCGCAGGATTAATAGCATTTGGCATGATTGAATTAATTCATTGTATAGTAGTGGCTAATATTGTATATGGGTAAGCCGACAGTAGGTATCTTTAACCAAGCGTTTATCGCTGTTAAATGGGGCAGGATCGTATTATGGCTTGATCCATGGAATTCTAGGAGAGGAAACGTCATAGTGGTTAAGCGTAAAATGAGAAAAACAGATACTTTTGCCGCACTTAAAAGCGTATCCGACAAGGTGGGAACCAAGAGGAAGCCGTTTCACATTGGAGTTTTAACGGTTAAGAGAGGCTTGGAAACGTTGTTATCTATTATAGACAGAACACATGATCCATTTGCTTGGGAGCCGTATATGAATAGCGCACATGGTCAGGAATTTACAGTGGTGAATGCGTATATCCCATTACCTATTGTTCACCGTGCTACATTAAAAATTAAAGATGCTAAAATAGTGTGGAAGTCAGCATGAAATTTGTAATAGGTGACGTCAAGTTAGACCACAAGAAGCATCTGCCCAAGCGCCTGGTTAAATATCCGATTAGAACGCTGTCTAGCGTACTGTTAATATCAGCCATAATCGGTGGCGCATGGTTGTGGTGGTATATTAAGTATCCCATGTCCGGTCAGGCAGTGGAAGATAGGTACCTACACGCAGCTTCTATATCTGAAACATGCATATATTGTGGTGGCAGTAAGACATATAGCCAGGTGGTAGAGGCCCATACTTATAGATTAAACTGGAATAAATATTTCAGTAGAAGATTCCATATCAGTGTAGCCCATCGCTATCACGTGTGCGAAACATGTAAGGTCCTATGGGTCTCTCGTCTAAACAAGGAAGACCAGGAATATTGGGATCGGCAAAAGGGGCGTTGGAGTGAAAGGTAGATCGTTTGAAATCCTGTTGTGCGTTACCAAGTATTTAGACCAGCATGGCAGGTTGACTGATAAGAGTCTAGGCGTCCAGTTACCACATGCGCGTACGGCTCTTAAACTAGCAGAAGATGTGCATGGCAATCATTTTATTAAACTATTCGATCTTAAAAGTATTGATATGGTGTCTTGGGAGATTTGGTGGAACGAGAGTCCTATGGTGACGGTTGATGGAATTCTGGCCCCTAGCCCGATGCATTATAGCTCTCGTTACGTATATTTTGTTAAAGACGTGTTGAGACATTTAAATATGCATTTAACTGATGATGTATGTGATCCCTTTCAATGGGAAGAGAGCGGGATATATACAGTAGCACCCAGGATCTCACAAAAGGAATGATATGAAGCGGAAAACGCGAATACTCGTACGTTTTAATCGTGGTGTAGCCGTGGGACTGGAATTTCAAGTGGATAGCGAAACTGGCAGATATGATCGATACTATGTTACAATCGGTAAATTACCGAATCGGATCAAATACTGGGCCGTTGATGGTGCCAGCGTCAACCATAGTACAGTATGGACCAAACCGATCGAGGAAGTTATCAAAACCATCGTGGGCAATCAGGGTGTACTGCACGACCCCCTTGATGGCGGTAAAATCGTGAAGACTAGAGGTGGTGGAACGCGGCGCGTTTACGCATCCTAATGACCGTGGACGATGTTGACTGCAATCTGATTATTAGGAACGTGCAGCGCGATTGGACTAGGCAGGCCAGATTCGCGATGATCTACCGTAAGGTCAACGATGCACAATCGGCTGAGCAGTTAAGAAATATATTAATGACAAGGTCGTACACTACGACGATCTGGCGGAATAGCAAGGGGTTCTGCATTGAGAACCCATATGCGGACCCTGGGATGCCCAAATATCTGTACATGTCGCAGGATGACGTAGATGACCCGCTAATCTGCCAAACCAAGAACACCAAGGTAATGTTGGTTATGGCAGTTAATTATTGGTTGGATTAAGGTCCAATACCAGTTTGCTTTGTTACGATATGATATTTGTGAGCCTTTCTGCAGGAATCGCATAGAGTTTTTAACCAGCCTCGATTCTGTGCAGTAGAAGACAATTTGCCTGGCTTACCGCACATTTCGCAAGTCTTGGCAGATAATGCCTCAGCCTTGTCTATGATCTTTTCTACCCTGGCATCAGATAGGTTCATATAAAACCGCAGAGTGCCATATTTTTCTTTAACTTGAGCGGCCTTAAATTCTCTGTACTTAAGGCTGTGCGTTATTAATTTCTCTATCTGCTTGGAAGCATCGTAGACTATCTTAAACCAGCCATCATCGCATGTAAATCCCCAGCACATACAGGTCTTAGACATATCTTCATTTCTATCCCTATACAATAGTGGGAAGTCTTTGACTAATTTGTCGTCTAGTTTCTGATCCATTTTTGATCTCCCCATTACGCCAATTCTTTAATCTGTTGGAACAATTCGTTTTCCTTCTTGATATTGGTGCCAAGAGGGAACAAGGCATCTGTGTTGATAGAAAAGTTTATACCATTGTTTTCAAACGTCCTAAATATATCTCTAAATTCTTGTAGGTCAGCTACTGCTCTGGTAACCAGATTGGATGAAATACATATTTCGAAATGGATACCCATGCTAGCAGCCTTCTTCAATAGTTTTGGATATTTAACTATCTGTACTCCATGGCCAATACGCTGTGGTTGCAATTTCTCTAACACGAATGCGATTTCATCTTCTACCTTGTTATGGTCAGTTTCACCAACATGACAGGTGGTAATCATCTTGGATGCATTAGCAGCTTTATAATAGTGCACGAATTCCTTGGGGATGCTGTTATGTTCGGGGCCAGCTATGTCTAACCCAATAATACCTTTGTCATTATATTGGATCGCTTTTTTAAACAATGCCGCATTTTCTTCTTCTGAGCAATCGCGGCCCAAACAGAGGATCATGCCGCCTTCTATGCCGTAAATCATCTTGGCCCGTTCGTAACCAGCGCGTGCAGCCACGATCAGGGAATCCAGATCGATGCGTCCCTTCTGAGAACGCTTAACACAGTTCCACCTAAGTTCCATATAAGTACAACCATACATATAAGAGGCGCGGTAGGCACTATAAACCGATTCCTGAACGGCTAATGGACTGCTCTGAGCCTCTTCGATAGCATGCAGCACCTGGAGATACGAATCAAGGTCTTTGACCTTGGTGCGGTCCATCGTGATATTCTGAGCAAAATGCCAATAATTCTTGGAACCGGTCTTAAATCCGCTCTCACGCACGATCTCCCATAAAATCTCGGGTGGGGTGGCACCACTTAAATGGAGATGAATATCACGCATTTTGAACACATACCAAGGATTTTGTGTTTATCCCTATATCGTTTGTTATGTAGCCTGTGTTTTAATGCATCTCTCATTTGTTTAAGGCCTCTAAATAATGCGATGCTTCATCCATAGTATCTAATATTATAGCAGATGCTTGAATGATAAAACTGTGCCAATGACAATTGTGTTTATCCATGATAGTAATAGTGTGTTTATTTAATGTGTGGGCTATAATTAATTCAGATAGACAACCGATAGACACTTTAGTAGCTGTAGATAAGTCTACTAATATAATATCTGCCTGTGTTACGGCCCATTTATCGCGTTCAAAAATCGCTTTATCATTAGTTATGCCACCTAGGCCATCGGGTACTGTGTGTCCTAATGTCGTATTCTTCATATTTTTTAATGCTGATTGCATTGATATAGGATCAAAAACTCTGAAGCCTTTATCTTTAAATCTGTTGATCCAACGTTCATACCATTCGTCAACTTCTTCTACAGTTAATCCCGATAAAGGATGTGATATGTACAGCGACAAATTTTTAGACATCACCATTCTCCTTTATTTTACTCATTTCGTGTTCCTCCATATGACAATTGGCGCACAAGACAATGCATTTATTCAGTTCTTTTATGATATTTCGTTTGGCCACATTTTTCATACTAGCTGGACTGTACGATTTGTTATCTTTTGTGTGATGGAACCCCAATGCTGCTAAACATTTCGAATATCCGCACTTAACGCACCCACCGCATGACCTTTTATACTCAGAATACCATTGTGCCCGTTGCCTCCTGCGTTTGTCTGTAATGATTTTACTAGCTTCGTTAAAACATTTCTCGCTACAATATATACGTCTATCTAAATCGAGGCATGGTTTACTACAAAACTTACATTTCTTATGTTTACGAGCGATAATTCGTCGTTGTTTATCTCTTTGATTAATCTGTTCTTTGTGTTTGATGTAATACTTGTTCTGATAATCGCGCATCTTGTCACGATTATTGTTTACCCATTGTAATTTGCGACTAGAATACATCTCCGTTAATTTTGATTTTATTATCTTCATAGGGCGCTGTCAATCTCCGTGTTATTTCTAGTTTAGAACATTCTAAAACTCCAGTTATAGCATTTAGATTGTCATAGTTTGTGCCTTTATTTAGCAAATATTGATGGCATAGCCTAGTGATGACATAGTTTAACTCGCCTGGAGTGGTAATATTCCCAAGGCGAGCTATTGCTTCATCGAATGCCTTTCTTTCATCTGGTTTAATATAAGGCATCGGACCTCCTATTTCTTGTCTTTTAGTACTATCCTATCGTTACCAAACATAATCTTCGGTCTTTCAAAATCCGGTTTCTCAACTTCTATCATTTCAGATTCCGGATCTGGCATATTGGGTGGCGTAACATCAACCAAATAGCTCCTGCTTTCATTAAAATTAAAAGTGCCGTCTTTATTTATGACGATTATACTGTAACCGGTGTCCGTCTGTCCCTTGCTGGCTCTGGCTCCCATCTGATAGTCGAGTGGTCCGCACATGCAGGGTAATTCCCATAGATATCGTCCCCATTTGCGTTGTGGTCCAGAATGGCGATGTAAGTGTGCCTCTAATACAGCGTCTATCTCGCCTGTCTGCCATTCTCTGGCACGATTTAAGAAGTGTTCAAGGATGTTCTGTACTGTTCTACCCTGCATTTGACTGTACAAGTCGGCATGTGAAATGACAGTCTTACCAATCTGGACGAACCAGCCGTAATGCACCAGTACTCCTGGCATGTTACCGAAGTACCAGTGCCGGATGTCTTCAAAGGCTTTGATTAGTATCTCAGCCGCTGGTCCAGCGGTTTTGACTAGACCTTCACCTTCTGTTAGTAAGTACTTCCATAGTCTCTCCTCATGGTTCCCATGGAAGTAGAGCACCCGGCCAAATTTCTTGGCGAACATCTTCATTATGTCTGTGGCAACTGCTACTTCCTGTGACAAAGGAGCGTAAGTGCTCTTGCGGAACGACGATACCCAATATCCGTCTATTAAATCACCAGCCATTATGAATCCATCAAAATCGCCTTTTAATGCCATGATAGCGTCTAAGCATTCTTTAGAATGAAATTTGATATGAGAGTCATTACCTACGACGTATCTACCCGGTTTCCATCTGGCCGCTATGTACTGTCTGTGTGCGACGGTTTTGTGGTATTCCTGCTCAATTGGTTTTAGTATGCTGGTCTGATTCTCATATACTGCCTGACTGACTGAGCTTTTAGCTAAGCCCAGTTGCTGGCCTATCTGTTCATGAGTTAAACCAGAATCTAACAGTGCTAGTACAGCCTGTACAGTGTGGGGATTAAAATTGCTCTTGCCCATTCCGTGCCTTCTTAGTGTGTCTTCAACGGCATGCCTAGATATGCCGAATGCTTCCCCCATCCTTTTGGCACTGGGGAAGGTACTATTCTTGTGGGCTTCTAAGATCTTTACTACTGTTTCAGGGGAGATCTTGGGTCTACGACCCGGCTGTCCCACGGTTACGCTCTCCAGAGCGATTTCATCTGTATCCTATTTTATACAGATTCTGACGATCATAACAATATATTTAAAGCGTTCAGGGTTCCTGTATTGGTATGCCGTAGATTATCTAGTATATACTCTTCCTGCAAAGAAGAAGCCCGGAGACATATGCGGATGGATCAAAAATATTGAGATAGCCATCCTATACTTCTGAATGGCTTGGAAATACCTCGTCTTGCTTTCTTTGGGGTATAAAACGATGTAGGAAAAATGTCATGAATGCCCTGGACCAGGTAGACGTATTCCGGATTGCTAGGATACCGTATTCCAAACCGGATATGGCTATGGCGGCGCTTAGTGCCAATGAAATAATGATCATGCATTTGAATGCTAAACGTATACAGGAATTGATTCCATTGCTGGATTTCGGTGGAATTAATGGTAGTCAAATAGATGCAATCGGCATGTTCGGTTTAGAATTTAGTAACCACATCTACATGTTAATAGGCTCTATTAGGGGCGGGAATGGATTGAAGATGATAATGAAATCGGACGCTGGCATAGTATATTATCCAATACTTGGTTACTGGATAGACAGCAATGAATTATTAGACCCGCTTATCACCACCATAAAGAATGTAAAGGACATGGTGAGGGCCATACTAGAAGATGTATATAGCAGGAGCAATCTCCCCACAAGGGCTTGATGGTAATGATATCTCATGCGCCGTAGGCATGAGACTATACCATTTAGCTCGCACTGCTACAATGGAATCACATGAAAGCGTTTAGAATCCATGAGTTCTATCATTTCCCGCCATGGGATCAAAAAGAAGGCATTTACAGTTGGATATCAGCCGACAGACCGAACGAATTTATCAGAGCGGTGACACTGGCTGACTCTGTGGGTATAGTCCGCTTAGAAGGCGATGTGTATATGTGTATTGGATCTCGTGTCAGCAGTATAATGGCAGACTGGCCAACAAGTGAATATGTAATGGCTGATGGACAATCACACATAATGTGGGATGGATTAGATCATTACAGGATCATCAATATGTATAAATTTCGTTCGACAGACTTTGTTGATCCTCTGTTGTTAACGATAGAAGAACCAGATGTATTACTAGAAGAAGTAATACGCGAGATGCAAGGATACGACCAACCAATCAGATAGGAGGAACGAATGAAGAAGATGATGGCAGCCGTATTTGCTGTAGCTCTAGCGAGTGCAGCTATGGCATCTGTAACTGCCGAGTTACAGTTAGCCGAGAAGGGCAATAAACTATGGGCAAACATCGCATTGAACGGTATTGCCGATTGCCCGACATCAGGTAGTGTGACGGTAGAATTTACTAGCCCGAATGAAATGTTTGAATCCTCATCTTATGAGGCTCCTTGGAAGTCCTGTTCCAAGGATGCTGGCCAGGCCAGGACCCGCGCCTATAGGACCCTTTCATGGAAGAGCGAGAAAGGGAAGACCTACCGAGCAGTTGGCGTGTGGAAGGTAAGAGTGTTATCTGGTGACAAGGTCCTGGCTGAGAGTTCCTACGAAGTAAAATAAGCGTCTGGCAGGTAATTCAGGGTGGGGAGGCCAAGTGGCCTCCCCATCACTGTTTAGAAGAACTTCTTAGGTACGCTACGCTTCTCCCGTTCACGCTCCATCTGCTGTGAATGTGGGGGCAAGGTCATCCTGCGCGGCTTTCTAAATTTCCATTTGATGCCGGGTACCCCATAAATCTCTTCCTGAAGCAATTCAGTCTTGCTCTTTTCCTTGGTCTGCTCAAGATTGCGAATGAGCTTGCGCATTGTATTCCACATTCCGGTTTCATATTCCTGTGGGATACCTTCACCTGGTTGAGTGAAGAACTGTGGTATCCAAATCTTATTTATCGTGTCTAAGCTTGCCTTTAAATCTGCGATGGCACGAGTTATAGCAGCCGGATGTGCCTGTCTATCTAGCACAGTATCTTCATTGGTGACGGCGTCTACATTCACCTCTAATATAAATACGGCTTTAGCCAGCATTTCCAGCGGGGTACTAAATAGGCTAGATTCCATAACCTCATTCGGATATGTTTCCACTATATGTCTGGCTTGGGTTAAGGCTTCTATGCCTTCATTGATGCTATTTAGTGCACCACGGAGGCTGTCTTCATTCACTTTGCCCTCGGCTAGTTTAGGAACTTCTGTTTCAGCCAATTGTATGCCGAATGCTATGTCAGCCTTGACTTTGTCTAGATAGGATTTAACCTGATCCTCGTACCGTTCCTGTGATTTAATCGTCCAAGCCATTAGAATTTTCCTTTATGGATCGATCTGTGTGGTCTTACCCTGGATTCTGACAGCTCCGATCAGAGTACCAGTGGTAGTAATTCTGATAGTCTTGCTCTTGCCGACCACACTTAGAATTAATATCTGATTGGTGGTGCCGTTGACGGCTGATGCATATCCGATTATCTGGTCAGCCGTGAATCCAGCTACCGTATCTCCGACACCAACTTCGACTTTGATGGTTCCTGTAGCGCCATTCCCGGTGATATCGGCGGCGACTACACAGACACGGTCAGTTTCCGTTACTGTAGCAGTATCATTGATGCGTACAGCCTTTCTGATAACGGCAGTAGCAGAACTGAACGGGATCACTTCGATGTCTGGAGTGAATATACCAGCGAACATGCTCATCTAGCTCACCTCCTACGGTGTTGGGAGTCCGGGGAATATCTTAGTGATATTCGGCCCGGCATTAGTGTCATTAGAATACGTCGTCCATACGAAACCTAGTCCAGACGTGATGTCTCTAATCGTTTGGCCAGTCGCTGGCGTGATAGTGCTTGATATTGTGCCGTTCTTATCCATCTTTCTAAGTACGTCACCCGTTGATACCCAAAGATCAGCACCATCAAACATCATGTCGGTTGGTGTAAATGTGAAGGTAATGATATCGGTCACTACGTTGGTTGCTGAGATAGAAGACAATGTATTGGTGGTACCGTCTAATACGTAGATCTTGTCATTTACTGGTAGGATTCTGATTGGATTGGTAAACGTGTAGATATTTAAAACGGTTCCCAATGTCGTATCGTATCTACGAATCTGGCCATTGATGGTATACGCCACGAATAAGAATCCAGCGGTATTTATAGCCATGTCGATAGTACCAATCGGTCCAGGAGCAAATCCTGATGGTATAGCACCAACTGGGGACCCGGCCATATTTATCTTAGCTATCGAGTTGGGGACTAGTGTTCCACCAGCCAAGAATGCATAAACAAAGCCTCCATCGGTGGTGATAGACGCGACGGTAGCTGATGTATCTACTGTTGCAGGGAAAATGGTAGAAGCCATGGTGCTTGGGTCTATCCTGGTGATCTGATGCTTGGGGTCCGTAATTAGACCAGCTGCACCAGTTGCCCATAGGTATCCACCAGCTTGTGTAGTTACATTGTTGCTGATGAGGCTAGCATTGACATTCACCGCTGGTCCGACTTGGGTAAATGACAATGGATCGAATTTAGCCACTTCAATATCGGAAGTAGTCTCATTAATGCCATAAATGAATATGTGTGTTAATGAGTATTGGGTGTTTATAATGTTCTTATATGGAATGTCGAGTGAATTCACCACGAACACAATTAGGGCCTGAGCGGATTTATATTTAATTATTACGATATCACCAAGTAAAGGAGCGGAAACGAATATGGCATTAGTGCCAGTGATTGTATAATCAGATCCATTCTGTTGTAAGATACCGTTTATAAATACCTCGTCGGTTCCACTCGTTGGTATGGCAGTCAATATAAATGTGGTGGTTACGCCATCACCGATGGCATTCGATTCAAATGGAACAACAGATAAGAAAGCCTGCAATGTCGGGTCCAGATCAAATATGGAAATCTGACCGGTCAATAAAGCTCTAATGGCTGATGGCGATTGGAAAATGCCGTTCTGAATAAGCGCCAGTATCCGATCTATGTCGGCAGCTTTAATTAGTTCATACGGTTTGTGTTCGATCTGATGCGACATTTTAACCTGGGACCACTACTTGTAGACCGAGTATCATGTCATCAAGCTGAGCTTGAGTAAGCGGGATAGCCGATGCGTTAGTTATCTCATCGAGTAGTAGACCACGCATGCGGTCTATCACTATCGCTTCTGAGAAAGTATCTATATTCACCAGTATCTTATGTGTAGAAAGCAATACATTGGCATCAGAGGACACAGATATTGTAAGATCCGCTGTTCTATCCTCAGCATCGATGGCTGTCATGGTAACTATGCCCTTCATGGATTTATTCTAACGTATCCAGAGTATACATATCAATTATCCGTTAATACGTATTCCAAACATAATACGTCTGATTGCATCGATATAATTTATGCCGCCGCCTAGCTGTATCTCCAGATTCTGTAGATTGACCCATGGTATCAAGTCGTCTACGTGTCTAGTGATCGCTGCGTCTACAAAGTCGAGGGTAGTACCAACCTTGACACTATATCTATTCCAATAAGCGAATTTGATATCAAATTCAGGATATATTTTGCTAGAGTATACCATCCCGATACCTGGCTTGAAGGTAAAACCTTTGTTTTTGATATCTATAACTACCCTCGGCTGTCCGGTGGTCGTACCAGATACTACTGGGCCATCTACTCTAACTCTCACTCCACCCTCTGGTGGTACATATGGATGTTGAGGCACCACATTGCCATTTTTATCCTTTGTTAATATAATCAGCCTACCATTTTCGATCTTTAATGCTGCTACTGTATCCGAATTAAATTTTAGTTCCTTCTTTAGCGATTCTATGCTACCAGCACTGGATAAGTTCTTGTCCTGCTCTACATTGAACTGTTTGGTTTTAATGACCAACATAATAGATAATATTACTATCGCTATCGTTGTGACAGAATGAATTAATTTATTTAACACGGGTGGCCTCCTCGGCCGCCATACATCCGCAGGTTATAATCGAGTCTACCAATACCCTGTCTCTGATGCAATGTAGCCAGTCCAATAATCCTATATATTTCTTCCATTCATACAATTCTGTCATTGGAGCATTTGGTTTCTCTCTGCGTAATTTATTGATAGCAGCAAGCAATCCCCTTTCTCCATGTTTGTATATCATTAAGGCATTGATATAATCACCTTTGCATTCATTCTGGTAAATTCTCATAGTGGCCGCCGTCATAAGCATACAAAATCTAGGATCGGCATCTAATTTTTCCTGTACTTCTACATCTCTCTTGGGGCATATCTGCTTAAGCCATTCATATTTCTTGCATACTCTACGCACTTCTGGTATCGTCATGCACGTCCATCCCCAGCTCTTTTCTCCTGGTTTAACATTATTGCGAATATGCCCGCCACCCTCACTTAGCCCGATATTGTACAATAGATACATCATCTCCGGATCACTATCGTAAAATGTAGTGGCGGCCTCAATAGTGGCCCTGATTTCTTTATCTATAGTGCGTAGAGATGGTATGCCTCTGGCTGGTTTCCAGCAGGGCAATGCATTGTCAAAATGAGCATGGATCGTGCTTTCAAACAATGCAGTGGCACTTACTGTGGGATCAGCTTTAACCGTTGCCGCTGTCATGGCTGCTAGTACTATTAGATGTCGTAGTATATTCACCGGCATCCTCCTATTTTCTAATTTATTTTATTAGTTAGGCCGACGTGGAGAGCGCAACGGTTGTCTCCCGCTGACTTTATGAGATAAACGTCTCACACGTCGGTTATTAAAAATGACCTTGATTTCAGGTCGGGTTAAGGATCTCATGTCCATAGGTTAATTCCTCCTATAGGGAAACTAACAGGTAAGTTAGGCTGAAGCGCCTAGACTAGCTCAAATCCCCTGGACATCAGCTCGTCATAAATTATGATCGAGCCGGGTCTGGGATCTGGTGTACCAGCTATTGTGATTCTTTCTCCCTTGTCATTCAGCTGGGTTGCTACTATCTTGAGGACCCTACCCATATTAGGGTTGTTATTTACGTATGGGGACCACTCCCATGCTGGGGTGGTATTACCGTGTCCGACCTGCTCATTTTCAGAGTAGTGCTTTGATCTACCATTATAGCTGAACATTCTATCAGCTATATTCTCTCTGATTGGATTACCCTTATCGTCATATAGGGATGCTCCGGGCTTGGACACGAATTCGTGTGCACCGACTAGAGCAGCAGAATCGAAATTGGTATTAATGTCAGTAGCCTTAGCGCCGTACTTCTTGCATACCTTTACAGTATAGTCCCAGCACCTTTTATTAAGGTCATTCTTCTCACCACCTGGGTCCAATTGGAAGGGACCACCTGGTTCTTTGACTGTTCTGGCAAATTCTGCCTCCCTGAAATGTATGGCGGCTAGAGCCTGCCAGGGTATATTGGTTAACTTGGCGGCATTCTTGTAATCCGCCATATTAGCTTTTATACGCGCCATGAATGTTTTATCCAGATATTTGGCAGGAGCTGGGGGAGGAGGGGTAGGGGATGATACGGGTTTAGGGGTAGCTACCGGTTGGCTTGGGGTCTTTGCAGCACCCCCTATTAAGCCAGATATAGTATCTAACCAACCCATATCATAGATCCCATAGTCCCTCTGCTGTACCCTGTGGTGCGCGAGGTTTCCGTCTGATGCGGTCCCAGATTGTTCTGATTAGCTGCCATAATTTATGCGTATAGTCTACCATGCCTGAAATACCCCGGTCAAGTCTTGAGTTCTTTCTTAGCCAACTCTAATACACGCAATGATGGCAATAATGCATTCATCCCCTGGAATCTATACATTTCCCCTTTCATAGGTTTTTTAAACTTGACTTTCTTGCATTCGGTGCATATTTGGGCAAATGGGGATGGGGATTGAAAATCCATGCCGCATAGGTCACAGAAACGAGTATGTATCTTGGACAAGGTACTACCCCCTATGGGATGTTTCTAGACTGGTCGTAAGAGTATCCAACCGCTTCAGTACGGCTTTCTGGGCAATATTGTAGGTCTCTATCTTGGCATTGATATCTTTGAAGTTCTTACCATTGCCATTCTTTTTACTACATACCTCTGCTATTACTATGAGTATTAATATAATCGCAGAGCCTATCATGGTGATGCTCATATTACCTTCCCATTTTGATGTCTATTATCGCCTTGGTCTGGATAATGGCATCTCTCATTTCTGTCATTCGCTCGCTGACCCCTTCTACCGCCGATACTACCTTGGTGGTGGCTGCGGTATTCTGCTCCAGAAGCTGGATGATCTTGTTGCTGGTTTCTATAGCTTTATTGCCCTGTGTTAGGTCTTTGTATATATAGAATACTATTACTAATGCTGGTATTCCAATCATCTGAACTAGGTCGGCAATCTCTTTCACTATTTACCTCCCGATAAATATTTTAGTAACATCATCAGCGGTGGTACCGAATGCTCCTACATACAGATTAGTGCCGTCAGAAGCTATTGGATACGGTTCGACAGTCGCGGTCAGGTCTACCGTTTGATCAATATTGATGGTTGAACCAGTTCTGGATAATTTGCTTACATATCTACCGGTACCGGAACCACTGCTGGTAGTTCTGGTAGCCCATATCTTGGAACCATCAAAGTACAAAAATGTTACCTGGTTGATAGTGGCTGCCGGTATGGTGGCTACGATAGTACCATAATTTGGCATGGTGCCATCGATTTGGATTACACTTACACCAGCAGTTCCACTAATCCATAATTCTTTGCCGGTAGTGGCGGCGCTAAATCCAAGAGTGGAACCACCTGCCCACGAGGTATAAGATCCAGGTGTCGTCCTACTAAGGAATGCTGCACCATCTGTAAATCCATTTACATGTATGAAATCCTTGTCTACTGTCACCGTGGCAAATTGTGCCGCAGTTGCAAATGGGTTGATGGGGCTACCGATGGCAGTCTTGGTCCCGGCCTTGGTGACTTTCCACAGTCTGGACACCACAGATGCCGTATTCAACCATACATAGATAAAGCTACCATCCCATACTGCAGATTCAACTTTGCCGGTACCAATGTTTACTGTAGCCTGCAAGCTCATATCTCTGGTTCTTACTTTTAAAACATCGTTATTAGATGGTATCCAGAGATTTTCACCATCATAAGCCATATAATCATACCCATCTGCTAGGTTGTGGTTTGTATATGCCAACGTACCGGCGTTACTGCCGTCCCTGATATCTATTTTCGTGATGGTTGGCACAGCCGCAACCAATCCATTGAGATAAATAAATCCTTCTCCATCAGACACTACTGAATTAATACTGGCCGCATCATAGCTGGCATTAAAGGCGGCTCTGGTGAACATGTCTGGGATAAACCACCAGGCCGGTGGAGTGATCTTGGCTACTTTAGCATCGGTGATGGCTCCAAGCTTGATGTCATCGGTTTCTATCCAACCCTGTGCGGTTGCCGTGGTGGGTATATTAATAACTACAGTGACTACTGCGCCAATGAGCCCAGGCGACGTTGCGCCGATAACGGAGGAGCCACCCTTGGCTGGTTTGAATGCCGTTTGAGCGAATCCAGACCCATCGGTAGTTACTGTAGCATCAGCTAATGTACCCAATGAGGTACTGAATGTCACTGTCTTTACGGCAGCTAGGTTGGTAACGCCATCTGATTGCTTAAGCTGCACCTGTATAATTGAGACATCGTTTAAATTTATCGTTCCAGGGATGGGAGTAATCGTTACGACATTCTTTCTGATTACCGATATTAATGTTGGCCCTGCTACGGTGGCTATGAATATCGATAATTGGAACTTATTATCCAATACATCTGTATCATCAGCTATCGTCTGTACTGAGTGGCTAGCTGGTTTATTTGTGTTTAAATTGGCTATAGTAGCAGCATCGGACCCAGCCTCAGCAACGAACACACTTAGCGTAGTAGTATCAAATTCTATTATCATAGCGTGGTTGCATCCAATCTGATGTTACTAGCGACAAACACACCAGTGTTTTGTGCGATGCGGATTGCTCTGAGTACCATGCTATGAGTGCCTGCTGGTACATAGAAAGTAGACGCCAATAGCATAGGCACCTCCACTTGAGCATTTACGCCAGTTACCTTTAGCATATATCTTGTGGTAAAATTCTGTGCTGCTAGAACACCGCCATCTAGTACCAATTGTAGAAAATACTGAGTAATCACACTTGTAAAGGCGCTTAGGTCTTCTATGTCGATAGACGCTGCAGCTCTAAGTAGCATGTGCTGACCGGTTGATACGAATGATAGCGGCAATGAGTCGGCTGTTCCTGCTGTAAATGATGTGGAGATGATGCTAGCTGAACCGATACTGTATGTAACTGGGGTTCTTACCAGATTACCCAGTACAAATTCTCCCTCGGTCATTATAATACTGGATATGGATATTGGATTGGCCGTAAAGACACCGAAGCTGCCGTCATTGCCGAATTTTATCTCTAGATACACAGTCGATGTAGTAATATCTGGTGTACCATTGGTACGCAACGTAACTGCAACGCGATGATAGTCGTCGTCGCGTGTGAACCGCATGTCTTGTCTATTGCTATAGGGGCTACCACCAGTGGCATTGGTTAGAGCGACTGTTGCATTAACTTGATTGGTTGCTGGTGTTTTAATCTGCATCGAAAATGTATATGTAGTATTCGGTTTGATGCCACCTACTGATGTGCGTATTGCTACACTTAATGCTGGTGGTGTTGGTGCAAATGTATATTTAACGCCATAGTATGCATTGGCCTGGGTTAATAATTCTGCATCCGTAATGATCGTCGGTGCCGGTATACCAGTCGGATTGGTTAATCCAAGTGGATCTGGTAAACCACCGGCAGCCTTTAAGAATGCTACTGCTGATATATTACCAGCGCCAAATACTGGTGAAGTATCAGCATCTGCGTATACCCAATTGGCAAAGCCGAATCTGAAGTCTGAATTGGCTGAGGTAAGATTATCAAAATGCTGATTCGCCATCAACCCCTTACTCGCGCTGGACAGAGCTTCCGTTGAGATCTGTGGTGTAGAGACTAGTCCGAATCTACGCAAATCGGCGGTAGGTGGCGTGCCAGTAGTTATTACAGCAGTTAGGTTCGTGTACCGTAAAACTTCCGTTGCAGAATCCCAATATACTGTGGCCACCGCGATCGTATTGCGCACGGCTGAAATATCTTCTGTAGTCTTACCTATTAGTCCCTCATCTACGGCCAGCCCTAGTAACGTGCGAGTGGCAGCGTCAGGGTTAGCTATAAATAAGGTATAAGTGCCAGTGGCGTCAATCAGCGTTGGTTGTCCTGTGCCAACAAACGGTATTGCCGCAGTAACAAGAGAGCCAGGGATAAATGGGCGCAATTTGGTAATTCTGGTCCCGTCTATGTAAATCGCCTGTATCGGTAGAGATATGAGGTCGGCTACTAATTCAGCACGCTTAGAGATAACAGTACCAGCTGCAATAGTGGTTGTGGTTAATATACCTCCAGTAACTATAGCAAGCGATGTAGCACTGGTGTATGTAGCACTGCCTGTTGTTACTAGAGATGGCTGAACTGCGGTGCTGCTGGTTGGTATAATAGCGTTTCTATCCTGCGCCTTGTCTATTATACCAGTAGTTAATACATCTCCAATCGGTTGAACGGCTTGTCCCGTGATGGCACTGACGTCATCTAGATCGAAGATACTCTGTCTATGTGGATTGTTAGCGTCCAATGTAGATCCGGTACCGAAGGCATTAATATGCTGTTGTCCGCTAACAATCTGACCGGCTGCATATATGGTAGTCGGATTGCCGGTGTCTAGCTGCGTTGATTCCAACGGTCTGAACTGCATCAGGTCGCGTGGCCTAATGCTATCTGGCAATGCGAATATAGCTATAACATTCAAGCTGGTGATTGTAAATCTGCCGATGTAGATAGCATTAATAGAATCTGGTTCAGACGCAGTAAATAGACCGGCAATTAGACGAGGTGTTCCATCCGGATCGAATGAGACTTCAGTTGGGCCAAGAGTAGAACCCGCCCCGATAGCTACAAATATGCGGTACCCATTGATTATATGATCCGCATGAGCCTGACCCAATTTCTGGTCAATGCCGGTTACTGGCTTATTACGGTTATTTGCGGCTGTTACTACGGACCCCACTGAGGTTTGATGATTAGGCGCTGCTGGGGTAGGATCAAATGTTGACTTGGTTCTAACTACGGGTACATGTGATATGAATACGTATCTGTCCTCTGTGCCTGATGATGGGGTTCTACCAGAAACGGTTAACCTACCTGTAGAGTATGGCGTTGAGCCAGTTATGCCAGTGGTTGAAAACGCTGGAGCATTCGTGTT